>Ga0210390_10000020_pt1 | contig 191798 bp, 165 predicted proteins | sample IncBWH11OmetaG_FD_161050 | JGI IMG/M metagenome (GOLD analysis project Ga0210390, IMG submission 161050) | Forest soil microbial communities from Barre Woods Harvard Forest LTER site, Petersham, Massachusetts, United States - Inc-BW-H-11-O ... | reverse complement strand
GATCTGCTCGGCGAACATGATCAGTGTCAGGAGCATCATCAGGACGAGACTGCCGCCGCCCAGCACCACCGTGACAGCCATCAACGCCCAGCAGCAGGAGACGCAGATGAAGCCGAAGCGCAGCCCGAGCACCAGTGCGTTGCCGATGCCTCTGCGGTAGTTGCGCATGAGAAACGTTGCAGGGTGGCTGCAGATCGCCAGACAACGTCGCTTGAGGGCCGTGAGCTGAAAGCCACCCGCGAGCGCCAGAACGCCGCCGGCCAAGAGGCTCGTATGACTCTTGAGCCATACATCGACACTCCCGATCCGGTAGATCGTCTCACCGATCAGAAGCGCCACAGACCCGATGTAAGCCCAAGCCAGCAGGTACCCGACGCAAACGCCGATCCTTCGCAGCGAGCGGAGGCTACTCGCAGCTGTGACCACTCGATAGAGGGCGAGGAAGCCGATGCTGGAGGGGAGCATCATCGCGACGACCATGACCTCCCACGCCCCGAGGAACGCGACGACCGAGTCAACGGTCTCGCCTATCGACATCGCCGACGCGTAGCGTCCCGACCCGCCGCTCGCGGTGGCGGCGGTCCAGAGCGTTATCCAAGCAAGCGCGCTGAGCGCAACCGCGAGCGCCGGCATCTGCTTCAGAGCGTGTGGCGTGGTCCGCACGCGTCGGCTAGACACGGTTTGCGATCCTGTAGTCCGACTGGATCGCGCTACGCCCCTGAAACGTCCACTCGAACCCGTACTTCTCGAGCGCCACTTCGTGATGCAGAGCACTCGCCACGTACGCGGGGGCTCTCGGCGTGGTCGCCATCAGTGAGTCGTGCAACGTCGTGACCGCTCCGTCGAGCCCTCGAAAGGGCGTGATGGACACGTTGACCAGACGGCCCGCTCGCACCGAGCCCGCGCCTGCTGCGACCGCGTAGCTGATGCGTGCTCGCTCCACGCCAAGCGTCGCTCCGACGAGGCGCGCGAGATCGGCCAGGGGCCCGCCGAGCGCTCCGGAATACGCAGCGAGTATCGAGGAGACCTGCTCGTCCGAGGCTTGCTCGTCTACCACGACGACCTGCCGCCAGCTTCCGGGCAAACGGGCATTGCCACGGATGTCGAACACGCGAAGCAGATCACAGCCGGAGACATCCACACCATCGATGGCTCCGCGAACGATGTGATATGCGTTGAACCCGAGACAGGATCCGCCGTCCGGATCGGCCCCGATCCAACACGGACAGGGCGCCCAGCACGAACACGACTCCAAGATCCCGCCCTCGAGGTCGTAGGACCGCTCGCTTGACCGAGAGCTCCGAGTGGGTTCGCCGATGTTGATGACCTGCTCTCCCTCGTTCGCGGAGAGATCGATTTGTCCGCGACCACTATCCTCCTGCCAGCAGCGCGCGGCAAGGTGGGAGCTGACACTCAACGGATGGTTGGCGCGAGGATGTGCATACCGCTGAACATCGAGCGGTGCGGGCAGCTCACACGTTCCGCGGAGTGTCTCTCACTGCGGCCCATCGCAAAGCCGAAATACGCCCGACGGGAATCGAACCCGCTACCTACGGCTTAAGAGGCCGTCGCTCTTGAGCGGCTTCTGGAGAAAGGCCGGAGTGGTCGAGGCGGCCACCGCAGTGGCGGACCTCCGGTGCCGACGCGAAGAGGACAAGGCTTCGGCCGTCCCAGAGGCTGTCACCGCATCCATCCAGCAAACCTCCTTCACCGCCCATTTGCCATTGAGCTACGGGCGCATAGCACTGCGAGCATACGCGTATCTCAGATGAGCCGATCGGTGTCGGCGATGGGTTGGGTGTCGTGATACGGCCGGCGCGGGGTCGGAGACATACGGCGGGCAACCGCACCCATGCGCAACAAGGCAACCCTGCGCCGGACCAGACCCGGGCCATGGCGAGGCGCGTAAGTGCAAGCATGTGCGCTCGGGATGGCCGTGTCGGTTGTGGAGGCATTCGAGCAGCAAGTAGACGCACATCACGAGCGTGACGCGATGCGCTGCGTCGGCGACCAGATGGCACGGGGCGTCAGCTTCGGCGAGCTCGATGCCTGGGCGAACGCGGTCGCGGCTGAGCTGATCTCCCGGCGCGGAAGCAGAGCGGAGCCGGTGCCGCTGATGGTCCGCGCCCCGGAGCTGATGCTCGCCGCCGCGCTTGGCACGTTGAAGGCCGGGAAGTTCTACGTGGCCGTCAACCCGATGCACCCGGCCCCGCACGTCGAGCGCGTCCTCGACGAGCTCGACGCGCCCGTCCTGCTTTGCGATCGACGCGGCCAGACTGCAGCAGGCACGCGCTTGATGGCGAGCTCGCTCGAGGAGATCATCGAGTCACATCGATGTGACGGGCGACTCGGCCTGGAGTTCGACGAGACCCGGCTCGCGTATGTGCTCTACACGTCAGGATCCACCGGGCGCCCACGCGGGATTGCGCAGACTCGGCGCGACATGCTGCACAACGTGGCGCGTCACCGACCGTTGGCGATCGGCTGCGAGGACTGTGTGACGCTCATCAGCGCGGACGGCTTCGTCGCCTCGGTGTCGAACCCGTTCATCGCGCTGCTGGGCGGCGCCGCACTCGCGCCGTATTCATTCAAGGACTCGGGCGTCGAGAGGATGATCGACTGGCTGCACGCGACCGGCGTCACCGTGCTCTATGGCTTTCCGTCGTTTCTACGACAGCTCGCCGCGGCCGAGGCCACGCGTGTCTACGGTGACCTGCGCCTGGCCTATCTCGGCGGGGAGGCGGTGCTTCCCACCGATCTGGCTGCGGCGCGGCGGCTGTTCCCGGCGGCGGCCCTGAGCGTCGGCCTGAACTCCAGCGAGACGGGCCTCACCTGCCTGCACGTCGTCGGGCCGGGCTCGCCGATTCCCGACCCGGTACCGGCCGGGCGACCGGTTCTCGACATCGAGGTCGCGATCGTCGACGAGAACGGGGTACCGCTACCGCCCGGATCGTGTGGGGAGATCGAGATCTCAAGTGAATACGTCCGGCCGCGCCATTGGCGTCGCGGAGGCATCCACGACGACGGCGTGCGAGTGCCTGCACCTGCCTTTCGCACTGGTGATCGTGGTCGCATCGACGCGGATGGCATCGTCCATCACCTCGGCCGGGTCGATCAGATGGTGAAGATCCGCGGGTTTCGCGTCGAGGCGAGCGAAGTGGAGGCGGCACTCTCCAGCCTGCCTGGCGTGGTCGAGGTCGCGGTGTTCGGCGTGGGCGCGCCGCCGGAAACGGAACTCGCAGCATGTATCGTCGCGCGGAGCGCGGACCTCGATCCGGTGTCCGTGCGCGGCGCGGTGGCACGTGAGCTGCCGCTGGCGCTGGTGCCCACGCGCGTCTTGATCGTCGACGCGCTGCCGCGCACACCCAACGGGAAGCTCGACCGCAAGGGCCTGGCGCGACTCGCCTTCCCGCAGGATTCAGGCGTGAATGGCACGGGCGTCGTGCTGGCTGAGCCAGACGCGAGGCTTCACCCGGCGCACGCTCCCGCACGCGAGGCGGCCGAACGGCGGATCGCCGACATCTGGAGATCCGAGCTCGAAGTGAATCGCGTGGCGCCGGACGAGGACTTCTTTGCGTTGGGGGGCACGTCGCTTACGGCGGTCTCGGTGATCTCGCGGGTGCGTAGCGCGTTCGGAGTGCTTGTGCCGCTCGTGGTCCTGTTCCGCACCCCGACCGTGAGCGCACTGGCAACGGCGGTGATCGAACTGCAGGACAAGCATGCGGCCGAGGATGGCTGGGCGTCCAGGAACGTGGTCGTGCGGTCGGCGCAGGAGCGCGAGCTCCCCGACGTCTGCGCGCTCGTTAACCACTACATCGAGCACACGAGCTTCAACTTCCGGACCGAGCCACAGACACCCGGCGAATGGCGCGAGGACTGGTCTGCGACACGATCGGGTTATCCGTGGCTCACCGCAAGCGTGGATGGCGTCCTCGCCGGCGTCGCGTATGCGGGCCCGTGGAAGGGTCGAGCGGCCTACAGCTGGTGCGCCGAGGTGACCGTGTACGTCGCGAACGACTCCCAGCGCCGGGGCGTTGGCCGCGCACTCTACGGGCGACTGCTGCGCATCCTGGACAGCCAGGGCTACCGCACCCAGGTGGCGGTTATCACACTCCCGAACCCGTCGAGCGTCGCGCTCCACGAGGCGTGCGGCTTCCGTCATGCGGGCACCCTGAGCGGGGTTGGCTACAAGCACGGGGCGTGGCTCGACGTGGGCTTCTGGCAGCGCGGCGAACCGCAGCGCGACATACCCCCCGCGCCAATCGCAGCTGTACCGGGTGAGTAAAGCCGTGTCCTCTGCCGACATCGGACTCGTCCGCGAGCTGATAGAGCTGCAGGCGCCGATGCGCGCCGCGCCGCTCGCCGAGCGGCGCCTGCAATACGACCGCGCCGAGCAGGCATTCGGCGGGGACGGCAAGCCCGGCGAGATCGTCGATGCGGGCGGCTGCCCGGCGGAGTGGGTCCGCGCGCAGCGCGGTTCCACGCGGCCGATCGTTCTCTACATCCATGGTGGTGGCTACAGCCTCGGTTCGACACGCTCGCACCGGCACCTCGCAGCGTCGATCGGATACGCGGCGGACGCGGCGGTGCTCTCGCTCGACTACCGCCGCGCGCCCGAGTCCCCATTCCCAGCAGCCATCGAGGACGCCACCGCCGCCACCCGCTGGCTGCTGACGCATACGGACGCGCCGGTCATCCTCGCCGGGGACTCGGCCGGCGGAGGGCTCGTGGTCGCGACGATGATCGCTCTACGCGACGCCGGCCTCCCGCTACCAGCCGCGGGCGTCTGTCTCTCCCCGTGGCTGGACCTGACCTGCACAGCCGACGCACACACGAGGCTCGCCGACCGCGACCCGCTGCTCAGCCGGGCTGAGCTCAAGCGGATGGCCGACGCCTACCTGTGCGATGCCGACGCACAACAGCCCCTCGCGTCACCGGCATTCGCCGAACTCGCCGGCCTGCCACCACTGCTGATCCAGGTCGGCGCCGAGGAGATACTGCTCGACGACGCACGCACGCTGGCAGGCAGCGCGCGTGCGGAAGGCGTCGAGGTGACTCTCGAGGAGTGGCCCGACATGATCCACGTCTGGCACTGGTACTTTCCAGTCCTCGCCGAGGGTCGGCAAGCGATCACCGCCATCGCGGCGTTCATCCGGCGCCATGCGGCAGGTCAACCTCTCCGCGACGCCTCGACGGCGAGCCGAGCAACGCCCGCCACCCTCGTCCAGGAAGCACATCTCCTGATCGCGCCCTCGACCGCCGGACGCGGCTACCTCAGCTGGGTCTACCAGCTCAACGGTCGACTCGACACTCACGCGCTCACACGAGCTGTTGACGACGTCGTGCGCCGGCACGAGATCCTTCGCGTGCGATTCGCGCGAGAAGACGGACAGCTGTGTCAGACGGTGACCCCGTTCACCGAAGGGACGCTCACGCTCGTGGACCTCAGCGGCTACACGAAGCGGCAGGGACTCCAGGTGGCGATCGCTGATGTGGAGACGGTCTACAGCTCGCTTTCGCCGGCCCGGGATCCTCGCTTCCGTGCAACCCTGTACACCCTCGACGGGAAGACATCGGTGCTGGCGATGCTCGTCGCCGAGGCGCTCGTAGACAGCGACTCCGGATCACTGCTCACGGCCGACATATCCCGCGCGTACGCTCAGCACGCCGAATCGCCACTGCCGGCCGACCCGCCAGCCGCAAGCGAGGTGTCATATCTCGACTATGTCGCGTCACATCCGCCAGACCCGGGGGCGGTGGCACGCGGCCACGAGCACTGGGTTCGCCAGGCCCGGAACGCGATCCCGGTCACCGGCTGGCCGGTGACCGCCTGTGACGGCGACGCAGGCGGCTCGCGTATCGCGTTCGACCTGACGCCGCCGGAGTGGGCGAGGGTCGCATCGCGCGCCCACTCGCTGGGGACCACCGAGTACGTCCTGGTGCTTACCTGCCTGCAGGTGGCGCTCGCGCACGTCGCGCACATAACGCGCTTTCTCGCGCACACGATCGTATCCCACCGCGGCGAGGCCGCCGAGGGAATCATCGGGAACTTCCACAGCCCCGCACGAGTCGACTTGCAGTTCGACGTCGCGGCAGATCTCAGGAGCGCAACCGCTCGTACCGGCGCCGCAGTCGCGGAGGCCATCGAGCACTCCGTGTTCCCCGCCCCACTGGCAGGCCGTAGCGCGTCAACCACGCCACGGTGTCTCGAAGGCCTACCCGAGATCAGGTTCTACATGTTCGCTAGCCACGACGGACCGGTGTTCGCAGGAATCCGGCGTAGACGATTCAGACTCCACGGCCTCCCGCCGGCGCCATTGTCGGTCAGCTGCATCCATGGCCCAGCAGGCCGACAAGACTTCGCGTTCTCCTCGACAACTGCTCCCGAGACTCTGCTCCGAGTGCTCGCGGCGGACGTACGCACTGTCATCACAGCGGTGGTCGAGAAGCCCCATATGCCCGTCCTGTCAGCGAGTCTCGAAAGCAGCGCGAACTCGCAGAGCAGACCCCGTCAGCGCTACGGCTCGGAGACAATCAGATGAGAAACGATGCGGCGCAACTGCGGGGCTGCGTTCAGGGCACCGATCCCTGCAGCGATCGGCATGTAGTGCCCGATGACACGAAAGACATCGCGCGTTCCCGCCTCGAATCGACATCCGAGCCCTAGCATCGGCACTCCAGACCCACGACGACGAGTAGAGGTGGTGTTGGTCATGAAGCGAACAAGCAGGCTGGGCTTGGCTTTGGCAGGCCTGTTGATGGCTGGTTTGGTCGCAGCCGCCCCGGTGCTGGCAGCTCTTCCTGAATTCCAAAACAAAGCTCTGTTGAGCTCGATTTTCTTTGATAATGGAGCAGCCATCCTGAAAGCACAGACGAGCGGAGCGACTGTCAAATGTGAAGACAGCTCACTGACCGGAGAAGTCCCCATAGCACTAACCAAAAAACTCAAAGAAGGGGAGTTTACTTTCACGAACTGTACAGGCGAAGGAGTCAACTGTACCACCACTGGACAGGCGGCAGGAACGATTAAATCAGAAGCCCTAGAAGGAACAATTGGATACCTCGTAACTGAAAGCATAGCGGAAGCGAAAAAAGTTGCGTTGACGCTCACTCCCGCGACCGGTGGCGTCTTGGCGAAATTTACATGCAAAGAAGGATATGAATACACCGGGTGTGTCGCCGGGGAGCTCGGAGAAGCCAACGCAAATGTCACATTCTTCACTATGAAACTGGAAGAGACCGCGGGGGTGCAGGATATTCTAGAATTCGAACCGGAAAAAGGCACGAAGAAAGAATGCAAGAGCAAAATCAAAATTGGCGCAAACGCAGCAGAAAGCGTGGGACTTGAAACAACGCAGGTCCCGTCTGTGATCGGGTGTCCAAACATGGAGAAAATCAAAACCTGAGACAGGATCCACCAAGCACTGGGCTGAGACGCGGCGTCGAGCGCCGGAGTGCTTGTAGACGGGCGGCCTCGTGCTCACGTTCGGCGCGAGGCTCCCGTCGGCTCAGAACCTCGGAGGGCTTCGCGATGCATCCGACGTTGAATAGCTACAGCGTAAACCAAAGCCAGCCATAAGGGCGGGCCAGTGCTCCCCCAACGAACGAGGAGCCAACCTACGTGGGACTGTACATATCGACCGCGTCTCTAATCATTGATTCTCTCCATGCCTGGGCACGGTATGACTAACGCTTTAGCGCCCATTTCAATCCCAACGCTTTCGGCCGCGCCAGCCCCCGTTTTAAAGCTCATTTCACATGACCGTTCAGTACCTTCCGTAGGTGCGAAAACGAGAAGTTTCGCCGTCCCCGCAAGCTCTTCATAGAGTAGCGAAAATGTTCCTGTCAGTTCATTTGCCTTCGAGAGCTCTCCGATGACACAGCCTTTGATTTCCTTGGTTTCTTCGGCTCCTTCGCGGCATTTGAATTTTGTAATCGGGCTGCCCGCAACGGACGGAGAAAGCGCAAAAGCGATGATCGTCGCTTTTAATACGACCGGTTTGATATACCCTATTTCTCCTTCTAGTTCTTCGAAGGTAATTTCGCCGGCGCCTGATCCCTGGGTTTTACATTCGTTATTTGCGGTCGTTTTGCAATTTTCCAACTTCCCGAGCACTTTTTTTGCTTTTTTGCTCCCCGGAGTGCTAATGGTGCCACCCTTGAACAGGAACAGCGTGGTACATTTTATCACCGCACCAGCGGCGGTTTTTAGTTCAGCAGGTCCGCCTCGCGTTTCGAGTTCGGCCACTTTTTCGAATTCTGGGAACGCTGCATGTGCACTGGCCGCTGTGGCGGCGCCCACTGCCAGGACACCTATCAAGGCGAGCCCCACCTGCCGCGCGCGTTCCATAGCTTGCCACCCCCTGCTTGTCGTCTTGTGGGGAGTAACGTCCCCCTCGCTAGATGCAAGTCGACAGATCTGTTCCATCTCGGTCCTCCATCCGGTGTGTGGCCCAGCCGTGCTAGGCCGTGTCGCCGTACGATCTATAGGTTCCTCGCCAACTCACGAAGGTAAGCGGCTCGGCAGACCAGTATCGTGCGACCAGCAGCGCAGCGCAAGCAGGTAGCGCGATGGTCGCCAACGATGCCCAGGGATGCTCGCGAATATGCCAGCGTGTATCCACGAACGCCGGCGAGGTGTCTCCGACTGGGCCGTTGAAGGACGTAGCGACTCAGTGAGAGACAATCGCGAAACAGTGGTTCATCACGATGAGCGCCGATTTCGCTTGATTTGCTCGGAGCTCGCCAGTATCGAACGCGCGGCGTCCTTGTGCTACTTGCCTTGAGCTGCCAGTTGCGAGATAGTCACGAGGGGCTGGCGCATCGATATCAGCGTCCGTCCAGGATGACGACATCAACGCGGTGACAGCGTCGGACCGGCGCTGGAAGACGCCGGGCACGGGAGCGGCTCGCGCCCGGCGCGCCAGTCAGGTTGGAGCGAGACCGTCATACGACGAGAGTTTGTATAGAGCGAGTGGGGAGCAGTGCAGACATGCGACGAACACGAAAGGCAGGATTCACCTTTGTAGGCATCATTGCAGTCGGCGTGGTCATGGTCGCCAGCGCTTCGGCGGCCGTGCCGGAATTTGAACAGACTGCGACGTTTACGTCAGTGGGCACGGAAGCGGTACTACTCGAAGGCAAAGGTGGCGGGACGATCACTTGTCAGGAAAGCGAAGGCGAAAAAGGCCTGTTTATGGCGGGTACGAAAGAAGCGACGAAAATCATCCTGAGGTTGAAAGGATGCGCAACCGGCGCGGAAGAATGTCAGAATGCCGGCGCGGGGAGCAAAGAAATCAAAACGGAACCCCTGAAAGGCACAGTGGGGTATCTTGAAACCGAAAGTGTGGCAGGTGCGCCAAATGTCGCGTTTGCCCTCGTAACGGAATTGAACAACCGGATCGCACTGTTCAAATGCGGTGCGAAAAATCTCGAAATCAACGGCTGTGTGGCGGGCACGCTTGCGGAAGCGAACAAACCACCAGCTAATAAATTCACGTTGAGGTTTAAACAGGCTGGTGGGATGCAGGAAATCGTTAGTTATGAACCGGAAAAAGGAAAACCAGAAGCGTGCAAAGGGGTGACGGTAGACGACGAAGGCGAAGTCGAACGAGCTGGGCTCAAGACGGCGGCAAAAATCATTACATGTCCAAACATGAAGATTAAAGATTAGGCGACAAGCGCGGGGGCCTGGAAGGCTCCGGCGAACCTGCACTGGATCGCTCTGCGTGGCGACCCAGTGCAGGCTCCGCGTCCAGCATGCTCCTTTTCCCGGTCTCGACAACACGATCGAGCCAGGCTCACCAGCAACCCAGGACGCCTCCGTCACCGCCCAACGGGGGGTCAAGTCTCAACTGGCGAAGAGGGTCAGGTCTCTCTCCGGCGCCGACACTTTTGGCCGCGAACAGTGTGACCGCTGTGGTCGCGTCGCGCGGATCACCCCGCGACGCGACCATTTATAGTTCCGTCTCCCGCGGAAGGTCGGTCAAGCTCATACCACTTCGGTTGCGATTTCGCCGCGGAAGAAGAAGACGCCCCGTATTTCTAGTTTATCGCGTTCTGGTTTCCCCATGGGCGCTTCGAGTTCGAATCGACAGCTGCCTTTCGGAAAGTAGAACACCGAATAGCAGATCCCAACGGTCCCGGGTTCTCCGGCTATAGTGTAGGCCTTCCAGTTGGCGTTTTCATTTCGCATTTCATACTCAAAGATCGGCCAATGGTCGTATTTATTCTTTATTTCTACTGTAGTCTTTTCTCCTGGATTGAACTGCTGACCCACTGGCACTTCTTTCCCATGAATCCAAAAGGAAATGCGTAGACCTACAATTTCCTGGTACAGTTTCCAGACTCCGTCTACGATGAGCCATATCGTCGGATGCACCAGTGCCATTTTGGGACACGGGGTTTTCTCACAGCCGCTGGTATAGGTAACGCTGGCATTACTCAGCTTGGAGGTGATTTCTAGGCCGCTTTCACCCTCGGGTGTGTCGGTGGTGCCGGTCGCCGGCCCCTGCGAAGACGCTTCAAAGGTGCATTTCGACGTCGAGTCTTCCATCTTGATGGGGCCGCAGCCACTGGGACCTATGGCCTCATCGCCCGTGACGTCGCTTGCTTCACCTTCTTTTTCTGCTCCTTCCTGATCTTTGCTGAGTTCGATCTTGCAACTGCCTGGCGTTACCGTAGCGCTCGCTTTGGTTCCTTCGATGTCGCCTTCACATTCTTTGTAGCTTGGAGTTATCACCAGTGTCGCCGAGCCTTCCGTGAGTTCATCGGAATATTCCACTTTGCCGCAAGAGATGGAGTCTTCTCCATCTTCCAGAATGGTCATTTTTGTGACGGTCGTAGTAGTTTTCACCGGATATTCATCAGTCGTCGACGTAAAGTAGACTGGTTCAGAGCCCAGCGCGGGCACTGTTGTAAGTACGACCGCCCCCAGCGCTACGATGGCTCCCAGAGCCAGCTTCGCGTATGCATTGTGTATCAGTGTCAATAGCCCCGATAAGGAGGGGCTAGCTTCGTTCATCCCGATCACCCCCATCTCGATGTTAGCCGTGATGCTCTCGTCGAATGTGCCTGCCCGCAGTCGCTTATGCGCGCGTCGCACATAACCAGATCCGTGTCACACCGGATCGGCCGAAAGGAGTATCAGGCTACTAGCAGCTGGCGTCAAGTTGCCCGAGCGCACCGTGAGACCGGCGGCATTCTTCCCGAGAAATGGGCATACCGAAGGGCCTACGCCAGGTCGGGATGCGGCGAGATTGTTTCCTACCGCGGTCTGCCGCGCGTGGATGAGGCGCCCGAGCGCTGTATGCCGCGCTGCACGAGCTGAACGACGGCGAACGCAGCATCGTCGCGATCGAGGACCCCGTCGAGAGACGCATCGCCGGGATCAAGCAGATGCAGATCGCGCCGAGCACGGGCTCGTGGGCGCCGAGCCCTACCAGGCTGTCGGCTGCTCGCGCTGCGCCGCCTGCGCGACGCCGGCCTGCGGAAGGGGAGCGAAGCGGAGGACAGGGCCGCCATGTGCCGTGCAGATCGCGGCCTTGTCGAGTCGCGGCTACGCCGCGACGTGTGTCTCTTCAGGACGCCAGCAGCAGCGAGATGCGCAGCGGGCCTGACGGGAACGCTTCGGCGGTGAACGAGTACGCCTCGTAGCTTCGGCCGCCATAGGTCACCGCGCCGCGCTCTGGCACGTTCGCTGGGCCGGGGCTGAGTGTGCCCTGGACCTGCCGTCCCGCAACACGCATGAGCACCTCCGCGCCGGTGAACAGATGCGCCAGCTTGAGGTAGCCGGCGTCGTCTTGGATCGACATCTCGAAGTCGCCGACCACGCGCCCGTGGCTCCGTAGTGTGCCGTGCACCGGCGCCAGCACATACGGGCCGCCGAGGTCGTACAGCAGACGTCCGCCGACAGTGACGCGCACGCGCACCACGTGGATGTGCGCCGCGAAGAAGCTGATGATCGCCGCGCGCGTGGCCGGGATGCTGTGCGCGGCGACGGCGTCGATGAAGGCGGTGGAGTGTTCGAGGCGGCGCAGCGTCGCGAGCACCGTCGGGCTGTCGAGCTCCTCCCCGTAGATACGTTCGCCCACGCGGCCCAGCGTTTCCACGCGCGTCTGGGAGGTCGAGCCCGGGCACGACAGGGCACCGGAGGGGACGAGCAGCGCGATCCGCAGAGCGCTCGACGGGTAGACGGTGCCGGCCAGCGAAGCGACCTGGAAGTTCTGGCCGGCGTAACTGAGCGGCCCGCTCGTCGGCACCGTGCTGGGCGGCGGGCCCGCGACCGTGCCCGCGAGGCGGCGGCCGCCGGCGAGCATCAGGATCTGAGCGCCGGTGATCTGATGGGCGACCTGCAGGTAGTCCTCGTCGGACTGCACCGACAGCACATAGCTCGCGCTCGTACCCGGAATCGAGCCGCGCACAGGCGCGATCGCCGGCCCCCCGGTGCCCGCGCTGGCGAACACGCGGCCGTTGCGGACGATCTCGATACGGACGATCTGGCCACGCAGCACTTCGCGCAGAGCCGCGCCGGCGGCGCTCGCGTTCCCGCTGTCGATCGCACTCGCGAGCGCGGTCGAGCCCCGCACGCGGCCTACCGCCTGGGCGATGTCATCGCCCGTGGCAGCCGCGTGGTAGACGCGTTCGCCCACCTGGCCGAGCGTGCCCGCCACCGTCGACGCGCACGCGGCAGGCGTGAGGGTGGGGGTGGTGGCCGAGGTCGGGGTCGACGCGGTGGCGACGTTGGCCGCGGGGGTGGCTGCCGCGGTGGACGCGGTTGCGCCGCTGTGAGTCGCCGACGACGAACCGCAGGCGCTGACGCCGACCGCCAGCAATGCGCCGAGGCGCCGCGCCAGTTGCCGGCTGAGCCGGTGTCGGCCCCTACTCGCGTTGCGGCGACCGTGCGCCATGGTTATACGCCGGAGCCGTGAGGTCGGCTGAGAGGAGACCGGCCTGTGCACGCGTTGCGGCGAGCGTAAACGATGGTTATACGCCTGGACGGCTTCGAAGACCTCACTCGCAAAGACTAGACACGCCGGCAAGGCGGGCGTTGCGGTTCGCCCCGCCGGCGTGTCCGGGGCTCTCGGCCGGGCTTACTTCCTCTTGCTGCTGCTGGACTTCTTCGCCTTCTTCTTGGCCTTGCCCTTCACGGCCTTCTTCTTGTGCGTGACGATCGGCTTCCTCGGTTCCAGGCGCGTGCCGCCCGAGTACGCGTCCGGCGGGCAGCCTTTCGGGCGGCCCAGATCGAACGGCCCGGAGATCGCCTGCGTGACGACGCCTTTTTCGAGATACGCGTAGGTGACGGTCAGCAGCGGATCGACGCGGGGCTCCTTGCACAGCTTCGTGCCGATCGAGAACTGTCCCGTGACCGTTTCGTAGCCCTGCTTGGCCAGGCCTACGCAGTTGAGCGCGTAGCCCGGAGATTCTCCGGAGCACGAGAAGGTGGAGGACAGGGGCTTGAGCGTCGCGTTGGACGTCACGGCCGGCTGGCCCTGGATGCCCGTGACGGGGACCTGCGCCTGCAGCTGGTAGCCGGTGATCGGCCCGTCGCAGTAGAACTCGTACTGCACCTGTTGTTCTTCGTTACCCGCTTCGGCTTCGCCGGCGGCGATGCTGCCGATGCAGTTGTAGTTGTTGGGGTTGGATTCTTCGGCATGGCTGATCGCCGGAGTCGCAAGAAGCAGGGCGATGAAGCCCACGATCGCGGCGAGCCACGATGTCGCTTTGCGGTGGGCTGGTTGGATTAGGTGCAACGGGGGTCTCCGTTCGTTGGTTGATGGTTCTGTCATCGCCGCAGGAGCTTTTCGAGGCTCTGCTTCGGTGAAGTCGGGGCGAACGCCGTCGAGGACTTGGCGCCGACGGAGGCGAACGGTGAGATCAGCAGCACGCCCGCCGGGGGTTGCGAGGTGAGCGTCGCCGTCGCGGCGCCCGCCGGCAGGCTGGCGGCGGTCGCGTTGGCGACCGACGCGTACGTGACCACGATCAGCCCGCTTTCGCGGAAGCCGGGGGTCGAGGTGATCGTCGGCACCGTCGCCTTCAGGAATTCGTCGGCCGCCGTCAGCGCGCCGGGCGTTTCCGGCGAGCACGAAGCCCCGGCCGCGCCTTCTGGGCACGGCGGCTGGACGATCGTGTCGAGCAGCTGCGGCGGTTCGCTGGCCAGCAGCGCCGTCTCGCTGGCGAAGGCGCCGCCGTCGAGGGCCGACCAGCCGCTCAGCAGCGTGCCCGCCGGGATCGCCTGGGTGTCCGTGTAGGGGGCCGCCGCCGGCTGGGCGATGGCGTCGGCGAAGGACGTGCCCGCGAGCTCGATCAGCCACACGTGCGTGATCGGCGGCAGCGCGCTGGTTTTGGATTTGCTCGTCGGCGTCGTCGAGGTGGGCGTCGTCGTTTCCGTTTCCGACGTCGGCGTGGTGGCCGTGGCGCTCGACGCTTCTTCCGTGCTCGTGCTCTTGTGTCTGCGCCTGCGTTTTCTGCGCGTGGGCGTCGCTTCGGCGGTGATCGCCGGCGGCTGCGCCGCCGCGGCCGCGGCCTGCGCCGCCCGTGCCGCCGCGCTCCGGGCCAGGGTCTCGAGCAGCAGCGGCAGGGTCGGGCTGGCCTGCGAGGGGCTCGGGGCCGGGCCGATCGCGGCGCCCACTGCCACGCCGATGCCGAGCATCGCCGCGGCCAGCGCGGCGGTCACGCGAGCCGAGGGGGCGCGGAAGGGCGACTTTGGGTTCTCTGGCGTGTTGTTCATCGAGTGGAGCGGAAATCTCGCAAATCAAGGACACGGTCCGGACCCACATGGTTCCGGACCTTGCCCATAAAATAGCTAATCTCGATCAGATCTGTGGGGATATGCTATGTTCGCCACTCCACGCTGTCAACTCTTTGTCAATCGACTTTGAAACGGAGCCTCTCTTCAATGCATCGAATTCGCCGTCTCTCCGTCGCCCTCACGGTGGCTGGCGTGCTCGGGGTTGCGGCGCCTGCGGCCGCCAACGCCACTCCGCTCGTCACCATCAGCGGCGCCACCTCCTCCTACCCGCTGGTGGACCTGCTCGCCAACAAGTACGTCAAGCTGCACCCGCACAAGGTCAGGTTCAAGATCACGCAGGGCGGCACGACCGTCGGCCTGGCCAACGTCAAAGACGGCAGCGACACGATCGCCGACGTCGCCCAGGAACCGAATGGCTCTGACGCGGGCCTGGTGTTCTACCCGATCGCCAAGTACGCGATCTGCGTCGTGACCAACAAGTCCAACCCCGTGACCAACCTCACCCCCGCGCAGGTCACCTCGATCTTCACCGGCAAGACGAAGACCTGGAGCAGCGCGCTGGGCGGCGCCACGGCTAGCGGTCCGATCGAAGTCTTCACGCGCACGTCCGTCGCCGGGGTGCTCACCAGCTTCAAGTCGCTGCTGCTCGAAGGCAAGAGCGTCGAGTCCGCCGCCACCGAAGAGTCCACCGAGGGGCAGTTGCGCCAGGCGGTCGAAAGCGCCCCGGACGGGATCGGCTTCCTGTCCAACTACCAGGCGAACAAAGGCGGCCTGAACGCCGTCGAGTTCAACGGCGTCGCCTGCGACCAGGCGACCGCGGCGTCCGGGCAGTACCAGGGCGTGGCGGACTTCTACGAGGTGACCAAAGGCGACGCCACGGGAGCCGCGGCGAGCTTCATCAACTGGATCGACAAGTCGCCGGCGGCGAAGAAGATCATCGCCAGCCAGTGGATCCTGATCGGCTAGTCAGTTGCTCGAGCGGCCGAGAGAGCAATGGCCAAGAGGCTGAAAAAGCAATGGCCAAGAGGCTGAGACGGCCATGATGGAGTGGCTGAGAAGGCCATGGCCCGACCACCGCGCCGAGCGTACGCTCGGCGCGGTGTCGTTGTTCGTATTCGTAGTCGTCGTCGCGATGGCTGTGTTCGTCGCGACCAAGGCCTGGCCGATCTTCCAGCACAACGGGCTCAGCTGGCTGTCGGGTGGAGGGGATCTCGAATCCGAGATCAACAGGATGACCGTCGCGACGACCAAGCCCGCGGCTGCGGTCTATCACCTGCGCGCGTGGCCGCTCATCTACGGCACGCTGTTGAGCACCGCGTTCGCGCTCGTGCTCGGCCTGACGATCGCGGTGCTCGCGTCGGTGTTCTTCGTCGAGCTCGCGCCGGTGCGCGTGAGCAGGGTGGTCATCCCGATGGTCCGCCTGCTCGCGTCGGTCCCCTCGGTCATCTACGGACTGATCGGGATCCTCGTGCTAGTGCCGTTCGTCGGCCAGAACCTGATCACCACCCACGAGAGAGAATCGGTACAGAATGTCATCCAGCTCACAGGGGCCGGACTGGCTGTGACGGTGGTGATCCTCACGATCATGATCACGCCGATCATGATCGCGCTGATCTGCGAGGCGCTCGCCTCGGTGCCGCCATCCTGGCGTGAGGGGGCGGTGGCGCTGGGGCTGAACCCGCTGCGCGCGGTGCGCGCCGTGACACTGAAGGCGATCCGCCCGGCGATCGTCGCGGCCGCGGTGCTCGCGACCGCGCGCGCTCTCGGCGAGGCCGTGATGATCCAGATGGTCTCCGGCGGCAAGTCGTTCGCGCCCAAGCCGGTCGACGGGGTCGTGTTCTTCTTCGAGCCGCTGCGCACGCTCGCCTCGGCGATCATCGACTACCACGACGGCATCGGCTCGCCGGCGCTGGGCGCCTCCGTGTACGCGTGGGCGCTGCTGCTGCTGTTCTCGGCGTTCGCGCTGTCGGTGACCGGCTACCTGGTCAAGCTCCCGCTACGCAAGTACCAGACGCGCGGATGAGCACGTACTCGCCAGAGGCACAGCAGAGCGGCTCTGTACCCGGCGCTCCGTCTGGACGCGGCTCGAGCGGGCGCGGCCGGCGCTCCTCGCCGATGAGCTGGCGCTGGGGCGACCGTGTGGCGCTCGCGGCCGCGTGGGGGGCGGGGATCGGGCTGTGCGTGATCGCCGCCGCGATCGTGCTGTACATGGGCTATCGCGGCATCCAGTACCTGCGCCCGGGCCTGATCTTCACCCATCCTCGCGTCAGCGAAAGCGGCGCCGACTCGGGGGGCTTCCTGGACCCGCTGATCGGGACGATCGTGCTGACGGTGATCGGCATCGCGCTCGCGCTGCCGCTGGCGCTCGCAAGCGCCGTGTGGGTCGCCGAGTACGGTCGTCCGAGCTGGCTCGCGCGCGTCGTCGAGTCGAGCATCGAGATCGTCGCCGGCACGCCCGACATCGTGATCGCGATCTTCGGGCTGGCGATCTTCCAGCTGTCGCTGTTCGCTCCGTTCTCGTTCACCTCCCAAGGTGGAGGCGTGTACGGCAACTCGTTCATCGCGGCCGGCGCGATGATGTCGCTGCTCGCGCTGCCGCCCGTGTACGCGGCCACGCGGGACGGGCTGCAGGCGGTGCCCGGGCACATGCGCGAGGCGGCGTTCGCGCTGGGCAAGACGCGCATCACGACGATCCGCCGCGTGCTGCTCCCCAGCGTGCGCTCGAACATCGCCACCGGCGTCACGCTCGGCATCAGCCGCATCATCGGCTCGACCGCGATCGTGCTGATCCTGCTCGGCGCGACGCTGCGCATCGAAACGCAGGGATCGGTCCCGGGGATCGACCTGCTGCGCGGCACCGGCTCGTCGCTGACCACCTACATCTACGACAACTCCCCGGCGGGCGAAGGCGGCGCCCCGCAGAAAGCCTACGCCGCCGCGTTTCTGCTGCTGGTCTTCGTGCTGCTCCTGAACCTGCTCGTCGACAGGATCGGCCGGGCGCAGGCGAGCTCGACGGGGATGACGCCGATCGGGGCGGTCGTCTAGCGATGCCGGGAGAGTCAGAGTCATTTACAAACCCGCGGAAAGCCGCTAACCTCAGTGATCTGATGGCCATAGTCCAGTCGATGGAGAAAGTGCTCGATGAGCCCGCCGCCGTGCCGCCGGTGCGCACGATCGTGCTCGACCGCCCGCCCAGCCCCGCGCGCCCGCTGCGCGAGCGCGAGGCCGTGCGCAGGCCGTCCTCGGCGGCCGGTCCCGAACGGCTGAGCCTGCGTGACGTCAGCATCTCCTACGCGGGCAAGCCCGCGGTCAAGTCGGTCTCGCTGTCGATCCACCAGGGGGAGGTGCTCGCCCTGATCGGGCCCTCCGGCTGCGGCAAGACGACGCTGCTGCGCACGCTCAACCGCCTGACCGAGCTGACCGCCAGCGCCGCGCGCCAAGGAGAGATACTGCTCGACGGCGAGGACGTCCACGAGCTCGTGGACACGACGCTGCGCTCGCGCGTGGCGATGGTCTTCCAGCAGCCCAACCCGTTTCCGATGTCGATCTTCGACAACGTCGCGTTCGCGCTGCGCGAGCAGGGGCGCAAGCGTCCCGGGCGGCGTGAGCTCGAGCCGCTGGTCGTCGACGCGCTGCGCAGGGCCGGGCTGTACGAGGAGGTGCGCGACGACCTCGACCGGCCGGCGCTGCGCCTGTCCGGCGGCCAGCAGCAGCGCCTGTGCATCGCGCGCGCGATCGCGCCGCGGCCGGAGGTGCTGCTGATGGACGAGCCGTGCAGCGCCCTCGACCCGATCTCCACGGGTGTGATCGAGGAGCTGATCGGCGAACTGCGCCGCGATCTGGCCGTCGTGATCGTCACGCACAACCTCGCGCAGGCGCACAGGGTGGCCGACAAGGTGGCCTTCATGTACCTCGGCGACCTGGTCGAGTACGGGACGACGGAGGACCTGTTCGAGGATCCGCGCGCCGAGCGCACCCGCGAATACGTGCGGGGAGCCTTTGGATGAGCCCGCGGCCGATCTGCGGGTCGGTGCGGATCAGGCGGGCACTGGCTCTTGCCGGGTGCGGCGTGGCGAGCATCGGCTTGAGCGCGTGCGAGAGCACCGAGCGGGAAAGCGCCAAGATCGGCCGCGAAAGCGCCGCCGCCGCCCGCGCGGAAGCGTCTGAATCGTCCGCCAGGACGCACGCCGCGGCACGCGCGCACGGCCGCGGCCACCGTTCTGCCCACGGCGCGGCGCACAAGGGGTCGACCGCGCCATGACGAACCTCGCACCCGTGCCCTCCGAGAGCTCCACCTGCGCGAACTGCTCGGCCCCGCTCGTGGCCGACCAGCGCTACTGCCTCTCCTGCGGTCAGCCGTGCTCGCCCGTTCGGCTCGCGTTCCTCGACGTGCTCGAGAGCGAGCGCCAGCCGCAGCTCGGCGCCGGGCCCATGAGCACGATGCCCGTCGCCTACACGCCCTACCTCGAGCCCGCCGCCGGGCCCGCGTGGCTGCGCCGCTACGCGCCGCTGTTCGGCGTGCTGTCCGTGCTGCTGCTGGCGATGATCGTCGGGCTGCTCGTGGGCCACTGGGTCACCCAGAGCAAGGCGCCCGCCGCCCCGCAGGTGATCAAAGTCGAAGGCCTCGCCGGCAGCGCCCTGGCCGGGGCGCCGAGCACGACCCCGACGACCAGCAGCACCACGCCGGCGACCACGACCGCGGGCAAATCGAGCACATCCACCAAGAGCGAAGAAGAAAAGGAAGAAGCCGAAGCCAAGGCCGAAGAAAAGGCCGAAGAAAAAACGCCCGCGAAAGCGCCCGAAGCCAAGAAGATCAGCGCCCCGGCGATCACCAAACTGGAAAAAAGCCACGGCAAGGCGCACGAGAAAGAACTCAACGAACTCGGCACCGCGCCGATCGAAGTCAAATGAGCGTCGTGCTCCCGGCCGGCGGGCTGCCCACGCCCAGCGGCTCGATGGCCGAGTTGCGCAAGCGGCGCCTGGAGCTGGCCGAGCGCGTGGCCGCGCTCACCTGGGACCTTGGCGGCCTCGCCTACGAGATGGCCATCCGCGACCACTACCGCCTGGACGTGCTCGCGCGCAAAGCGTCAGAGCTTCAGGAGGTAGACGCGCAACTGGGCGAGGTGCAGCGGCTGCTCGCGACCGCCGAGGCGGGCGTCCACGGCCAGTGCCGCTCCTGCGGCGCCGTCCACAGCCGCGGCGCCGCCTACTGCTGGCACTGCGGCGCGCCCTTGTTGCAGGAGGCACGGCCGTCCGTGCTGCCCAGCGATCAGCCTGCCTGACACGAGATGTTCGCCGCCGCGGCGTCGTCTTGTTGGGAATCACCGGCGCGCCCGACTCGCGCTGGAACGACGAGAACCTCGAACAGATCAAGCGCGTCCCCGGCGCCGAATTCGAAGCCGTCGAAAGCGGCCCGATCCTGCGCGGCTGAGCCTCGCGGGCGCCTCCCGCGGGCCCCTCTGCCCGGGACTCGCTACGCCTGCGGCGTCGGCTCTACCGGAGCCTGGTCCTGCGGTGCGGCGCCAAACGCCTGCGCGGCCTGCTGCACCGTCGTCGCCTGCTGCGCGGGCGTGGCGACCGGCGCCTGCGCGGCGACGGGCTGCGCGGGCGCCTGCGGCTGCTGGGCGCTCTGCGAGAGCATCGGCGTCTGGCCGCTGATCGAATCCTTGAACTCGCGCATGCCGGTGCCGACCGAGCGGCCGATCTCCGGCAGGCGCTTGGCGCCGAACACGAGCAGCAGGATGATCAGCAGGAAGGCTATGTGGAGCGGGTTATCGAGTCCCATACCACATGAGTCTAGACCATCGGGACGGCCGCTCCGCTCAGGCGCCGGCGCCGCGCGGCTCGCGCCACATCGGCCACATCGTCGGGCCGCGCGGCAGCTGCAGCTCGCCCAACACGCCGAAGCCGTGGCGGGCGTAGAAGTCGAGATTGCGGGGCTTGGAGGACTCCAGGTAGGCCCCCACGCCGTCCGCGTCGCAGCGCTCGAGCACCGGCTGCAGGACCGCCGATCCGAAGCCGTGTCCCTGAGCGTCGGGGTCGGTGCCGAGCAGCGAGAGGTACCAGTGGGGCGGCGTGCGCGGGTGGCGGCGCCGCATCCGGTTGAGACCCGCCGCCAGCAGCGGCGCCCGCGCCAGCAGGCGCGGGTTCAGCAGGCAGCCGATCAGGGCCGCGTTCGGGCGAATGCCCGCCCGCTCACAGCCGGGCGGTGTCCACACAGCCGCGCTCGAGCGCTCGCGATTGGTCCACACGCCACCGTCCACGAGCATCGCTCGCAGGCGCGCGGCGTAGAGGGCTTCGAGCAGCTTCGCCCGGCGGGGGTTCGAGCCGCAGATCCACACGGCGACCGGATCGTCCATGTACGCGCGCACGAGCATCCGTGTGAGCATCGGCACGTCGGCGGGCTCCGCGTGTCGGATGGCGTCAGCGGTGCTACGCATGCAGCCGCTCCCGCGAGACGCGACGGGCCGTGCGCCACCCCAGGCGCACCATCGCCCTCGACGCGTGCTCCGCGCCGGCCACGACCTCCTCGAGCGCCGCCGCGAAGCGCCTGATCTCCCGCTCCTCGATCACCAGCGCGGGCAGCGCCTTGATCACGTTCATGCGCCGTCCCGCCACCTGGCAGAAGATGCGGTGATCGTGAAACAGCGGGACGGTCACCAGCTGGGCGAACACCCCCGGCTGGGCGCGCTCGATCGTGCTCCACATCGACCATCTGCCGTTGCCTTCCGGAGGGCCGAGCTCGATGCCCCACATCAATCCCACGCCGCGCACGTCGCGTACGATCTCGTAGCGATCGACCAGCGGCCGGGTCAGCTCGAGCAGCAGCTCGCCCATCCTCGTGGCATGTGCCAGCAGGTCTTCGCGATCGAGTGCCCGCAGGGTGCCCAGCGCGGCGGCGGCGGCGAGGTCGTTGCCCGCGAACGTGGAGCTGTGGCGTATCGCCCGCTTCATCCGATCGAACACACGATCGAACGCCGCGCGGCTGACGAGCACGGCGCCGATGGGGACGAACCCGCCGGAGAGCGCCTTCGACAGGCAGATCATGTCCGGCTCAAGGCCCCAGTGCTCCAGCGCCAGCAGGCGCCCGGTCCGACCGATGCCGGTCTGCACCTCGTCGCAGACGAACAGCGTGCCCGCCGCGCGGCACAGGCTCTGGGCGCCCTCGAGATAGCCGAACGGGGGCAGGTTGACGCCCTTGCCCTGGATCGGCTCGATCACGAAGGCCGCCACGTCGCCCTGGCGCAGCTCGCGCTCGAGCGCGTCGAGGTCTCCGAACGGCACGACGTCGCAACCCGGGAGCAGCGGGCCGAAGCCCTCGCGGAACTCCGGGTTCCCGTTGAGCGACAGCGCGCCCATCGTCAGCCCGTGGAAGGCGTTGTCGGCGTACAGGATGCGCGGGCGCCCGGTCGCGGCGCGGGCGATCTTGAGCGCGCCCTCCACCGCCTCAGCGCCGCTGTTGGCGGCCACCATCGCGTCGACGCTGCCCGGCGCGCGCGCCAGCAGCTGCTCCGCCAGCACGCCCGTGAGCAGCGTCACGCCGAGCTGGGGGAGGTTGCCGGTGCGCGCCGCCAGCACGTCCTCCATCGCCGCCACGGCGTCAGGGTGATTGCGGCCGATCGCGAACACGCCGTGCCCGCCGAACAGGTCGAGGTACCGGTGCCCCTCGGAGTCGATCAGGTGGGCGCCCTCGCCGCCCGTCCACACGCGGTCGAAACCCACCGTCCGCACGATTCTGCCCATCTGCCGGTTCAGGTAGCGGTTGTTGAGAGCCATCTCCTCGCCGACGCGCGTCGCGATGATCTCTCGCACGGGAGGCACGGGGTCGCTGCGCATGCGGCCGAGGTTATTCCAGGGGCGTCAACTCGCCGATCGATCGGGCTCCAGGCGCGCACGTGTGCGGCCGGGCATCCGCGCGGCGTGTTTCCGACTATGCGGCCGATCAGCTCGGCTGCATGTCTCCAGCAACCCGATCGGAGGCGGCGCTCGTCATGGTGATCGGGTCGCGCAGCGTGCCGCGGAGGTGGTCGGCGAGCCGCAGGGCGAAGACCACGATCATGAATGTCGAGTTCGCCTGGCCGGAGGTCACGAACGCCGAGCTGCTGGCCACGAACAGGTCGTCGAAGCCGTGCACGGCGAGCTGTGGGTCGAGCACGCCGTCCTCGGGCCGGGTCGACATGCGCGTGGTGCCCGCCTGGTGGTAGCCGTCGAGCAGCTGCTCGCGAAATCCCGCCGCCGGATCCTCGTAGAGGTACTCCAGGCGCCCGAGACCGTGTCTACGCAGATAACGATCGAAGTGCTCGTGCGCACGGATCGCGCCGTCGATGTCGTCGTCCTCGAAGCACAGCCGCGTACGCATCCTGGGCATGCCCAGCGCATCGGACTCGCTCGTCGGGGCGACGTGGCTGCCGTGGTGAGGCAGGTGCTCGCCGTGGTAATAGAGCCTGTAGGTATTCGACGCGCTCGGCACGAACACCCCCGGCACCTTGTATCCACGCCTGACGAAGCGTCCATACCCGAACGTCAGCGCGAACCACACGGCTCGGGGGAGGTTCCGCGCGACGTTCCAGAGATGCTGTCGATTGGACACCGGGCTGCGGGTGTCGATCTTGCGCCGCCGGATGCCCTCGGCGATGAAGTAGCGCCCGAACGGCGAGGCGAGTACCAGGTAGACGAAGGACAGGACCGCGTTTCTGTGCGAGGGATCGCTGATCTCCGGGTTTTCGAGCCACATCGCGACATTCGGCAGATCGTGCTCGATCAGGTAGTCCGGTGAAAAGGTGAAGCGCCGACGTACGTAGATGCCGTCGGCATCGCGCTCGAAGCCGTAGATCGTCTGCTCAGAGGGAGTGGTGAAGTGAACCTGCGCGATTGAGGCGCCGAGATGAGTCATATACCAACGGCCGAGGTGGCCGGAGTGGTTGCCGATGCCGTCGCGGTGATGGCGGTTGGAGGCGAACAGCAAGCGCGTCGATTCGACACCGCCGCAGGCGAGCACGTATCGCTTCGCCTGCACCCGCACCACGTTGCCCGTCAGCGTTCGTGTATCGAGATGCTCTACTCCGCAGGCGTCCGCCGTGCAGACGATCTCTGTGCACGTGAGATGGCTGACCAGCGTGACTAACGGCGAGGCCGTCAAGCCGTCGCGGTAGGCGCGGCCGAAGTTGGTGGGAAGCGACCAGCGCTCCAGAGATGTGGAGCGCACATCGCCCTCGGGCCACCCCGGGATCAGGGTGCGATCGGCCAGGCTCGGTATCTGCTGAGCGTCGAACGTCGACTCTCCGCACATGCACCACTCGCACGCCCGCGCGAAGTAGCTCTCCACCTCGTCGTAGCTAACCGGCCAGTGAGCGTCTGCGACGATCGCCCGCTGATCGAAGTCGACGGGATCAAACGGCACGCACCGTCCGGCCCACAGGTTGGAGGCGCCGCCGATCTGACGGCGCGTCGCGAGTGACATGGGAACGTGGGTGGAGTCCCGGCCGACGGTTTCACCCAGGCGCTGCACTCCAGAGTCATAGGAGTCGCCGCCGCTCTCGATCAGCAGGACGTGGTGACCGGCGCCGGCGAGCTCCAGCGCCAGTGTGATTCCCGCGGGGCCGGCGCCGACGATTGCGACATCCGCTTGGAGCGTCGCTCCGCTTGGTAGACGTGTCGCGTTGATATGCACAGGCGTTGTGTATCACGTCCGCGCTCGTCGCCGGTTTGTGTAAGTCGGAGACACGAGCGCCGGCGCGCGGGCAGGCACAGAGCCGGATTTCCGACGGTCCGCGCCGATAAGGCCTGTGTCGGGGAGGGGCGCGGGTAGCATCCCGAGCGAATGAGCTCCCAACTGCAATTGAGAGCGGCGGGTGAGCCCTGGTGGCGCGCCGTGAGACGCGTCGTGGCCCTGCTGCGTGCGGACCGCATCCTGGCGCAGGGAATGCGATTCGCGATCACCGGCGCCCTGGTCTCGGTCATCTACATATCGGTCACCACGCTGCTCGCGGAAGTGTCTCACCTGCGTTTCCAGATCGCGCTCGTGATCGGCTGGTGCGCGGCGATATCGGTTCATTTCACACTCCAGCGCGTGTTCGTGTGGACTCACCAGGAGGAGTTCGCCCTGCCCTTCGGCCACCAGATCGGCCGCTATCTGATCCTGGCCGGAACGCAGCTCGGCGTGACCGCCGCCTCCACCGCGGTGCTGCCTTCAGCGCTCGGGCTCCCCACCGAGGTGGTCTACCTCGCGACCGCCGGGCTCCTGACGCTGATCAACTTCCTGCTGTTCCGCAACCGCATCTTCCACGCCGGGGTGAGCGACGCCGCCTCGACCTAGCGACCTGCGCGCGAGCTGCGCGGCCACGACCACCATCAGCGCGGCGAACGCGTCGCGCAGGAGCGCACCCGAGAGCGCGTTCGCCAGCGCGACGCCCCCGGCGGCGCCCGCCAGCGACATCAGACCCAGCGCCAGCGCGTCCGCGCGGCGCACGTTGCCGTAACGGTCGTGCCTGTATGTCCCGACGATCGCCACCGGCACGATCGCCAGCAGCGACGTCGCCTCCGCGTGATGCTGGTCCAGGCCCACGAACAGCACGAGTCCCGGCACGAACAGCACGCCGCCGCCGACCCCGAGCAGGCCGGCGACGATCCCCGCGGCCACGCCGATGGCGATCAGGCCTGTCACCCGAGCACCAGCTCGACCGCGCTGGCCACGAGCACGGCCGCGAACAGCAGGGCGATGGCGCGGGCCTGCAGGCGTTGCTGGAGCCACGCGCCGATCAGCACGCCGCCGACGGCTGGCACCCCGACGAGCACCGCGTCGAGCAGGCGCACGTTGCCGTACAGCCCCTGCGCGGCGGCGGCGAAGCCGGCGATGAACACGATCGCCGCCAGCGACGTGGCGGTCGCCGCGCGCTCGTCGTAGCCGAGCCACAGGACCAGCAGCGGCACGATCACGCTGCCGCCGCCGACGCCGAACAGGCCGCTGAAGAGGCCGGCCAGCGTGCCGATCGCCATCAGCTTCAGCGAGCGCCGCGAGAGGTGCTCAGCGGCCACTTGCACGAGTGGGCGGGCGGGCCACGATGATCGCCATACTAGACACCGTGTCCCCAGCCGCAACGCTCGTGGAGGCGCTCGAGCCGATCCGCTCCGATCCCGCGCGCGCAGCCGTGCTGCTCGACATCGATGGGACGCTGGCGCCGATCGTGCGCCACGCGGCCGACGCGCACGTGCCCGAGGCCACGCGCAGCCTGCTGATCGAGATCTCCCGCCGCTACGCGGTGGTGGGGTGCGTGAGCGGCCGGCGCGCGAGCACCGCGCGCCAGATCGTCGCGATCGGGACGATCGCGTATGTGGGCAACCACGGCGGCGAGCTGCTGCGCCCCAGGGCGACCACCCCCGAGGTGGACCCCGAGCTCGCCGAGTGGACCGCGCGTGTGCGAGCGTTCGCCGCCCGCGCGTACACGGCCGAGCACCAGCGCCTGCGCGTGCGCAGCGAGGACAAGGACACGATCGCCGCGTTCCACTGGCGCGGGGCGCCCGACGAGGAGCTGGCCGAGCAGGCGGTGCGGGAGATCGCGCGGCGCGCCGAGGAGGAGGGCTTCGTCGTGCACTGGGGCCGCAAGGTGCTGGAGGTGCGCCCGCCGGTCGTGCTCGACAAGGGTCTCGGCATCGCCACGCTGCTGCGCGGGGGAGAGGTCGCCGCGGCGGTGTACGTCGGCGACGACACGACCGACCTGGACGCGTTTCGCGCGCTGCGCGCGCTCGTGCAGTCCGGCGCGCTGGCGGATGCGGTGTGCGTGGCGGTCAGCTCCGACGAAGCGCCCCCCGGGCTGGCGGCGGAGGCCGACCTGACGGTCGACGGCCCGGGCGGCGTGCGGGAACTGCTCCAGGCTCTGCTGTAGCGCCGTGCGCTTCGTGGACTTCCTGAGGACCACCGTGCTGCTCAGCGCCGGCGCGGCGACGGCGCTCGCAGCCGTCACCGTGATCGCCGCCGGGGCGCGCTCGGACACCGCGCTCGCGGAGCTCGCGGTCGGCTGGTGGCTGATCGCGATCGCCACCGGGCTGCGCATGGGCAGGCGCGCGCAGACGAACCCGCCGATCGCGCGCCTGCTGGCAAGCGCGAAGGCCAGCACCACGCTGCCCGAGCACCATCCAAACGCGATCCTGCTCAACCGCCTGTGGCCGCTGGCGCTGTTCACGCTGCTGTCCGGCGGCCTCGCCTTCCTCGCCCCGCAGATCCCGGGCATCGCCGCCGGCTTCGCGATCATCTGGGCGCTCTCGTGGCGCCGCCAGGACGCCGCGGTGGAGGCGATCGAGGAGCGCGACGGGGCGTGCTTCTACGTGCAGCGCACCTCCCCCGTGCGCCCGATGGCGCTTGTGCGCACACCCGGCTTCAAGACCGCCCGTCCCGAGCGCGCGGGCGGCGCCGTGACCTGACATGTCCACGACAGGACGGCTCGACGTGCTGATCGTCTCGCTCGGCTCGACCGAGGGGCTGCGCACGGCCGACGCCGAGCTGCACGACGCGCTGCGCAGGGCCGGTGCGAACGCGGCGATCGTCAGCTCGCGACGTCCCGAGCCGATGCGGACGCTGATGCTCACCGACCTCGCGTGGGCGTGGGCCGCACGCAGGACGGCGCGGCGCGTCATCGCCGGGCTGCAGGACTCGCCGCCACGCGCGATCATCTACTCGAGCACCACCGCCGCGCTGCTGTGGCGGCGCCCGGGGGCGATCCGCTTCGACGCCACGGCGGCGGGCAACCGGCCGGGGCGCCACGGGCTGTGGCAGCGCCCGCTCGAGCGCCGCAGGCTGGGCCAGGCGCCGCTGCTGCTGCCCTGGAGCGTGGGCGGCCTGCGCGAGGCGCCGCCGGCGGCGCGCCGCGGCGATCGCGCGCTGGTGGTGCCCGTGCCGGTCGCGCCCTCGGGGCCGCCGCCCCCCGAACGGGACATCGCCGCGATCACCTATGCGGCCAACCCCGCCAAGAAGGGGCTCGACCACGTGCTCGCGGCCTGGCGCGGCGTGCGCGACGAGCTGCCCGAGGGAGCGCCGCGGGAGCTCGTCGTGGCGGGCGCCTCCGAACGGGCGCTCAGGGCCGCGGGAATGGAGCTCGGACGGGAGCCGGGCGTGCACGTCGTCGGCTCGCTGCCCGCGAAGGACTACCGCGCGCTCGTGCGCCGCGCGCGCGTGTTCGTGAGCGCGCCGCGCCGCGAGGACTACGGCATCGCCCAGCTGGAGGCGCTCGCCGACGGCTGCCTGCTGGTGAGCACCCCCGCGCCCGGCCCCTACGCCGCGCTGCCGATCGCCCGAACGCTTGACCCGCGCCTGGTGAGCGAGGACCTCGAGGCCGCGCTGCGCGCGGCCCTCCTGGATCCTCCAGGCGACTACGCCGAGCGCGCGCGGGAGGCGCTCGCCCTCTTCTCCCGCGAGGCCGTCGACCGGCTGGTGGCCGACGAGCTGCTGGCGCGCCTGCTCGGCGACACGCCTCGATGAGACAGAGACATCGGTGACCAAATACCCCCCTTCTGCTGGCATTTGGAATGCCCTTGGGCTACGTTCGGGCGGTGTCGGCCCCGGAGCACGCCAACCCCTCGGCTCGCCCCGGCGCGCGTGCGCGCGGCGGCCCGCGGAGCCTCCCACGACGCTCTGACACCGCCGCCCTCCCCGCACGCACCGGCGTCTCCCGCCTGAGCGCTCCCGCCTGGGGCGCCATCGCCGCCACGGTGGCATTCGTCGCGGTCACGTGCTGGTGGCTCACGCAGGACCGCAGCATCCCAATCTACGACGCCGGCGACCAGCTGGAAACGGCGCTGCTCTACCACAACATGCTGCAGGCCGGGAACCTGCTCGGCCCGTTCACCTACGACAACATATATCCCATCCTGGGGCACGTGGTGGGCGCGGTAGCGGCGCTGATCGGCGGCGTGAGCGTCGCCTCGCCGATCATCGGCGAGAACGTCGTGTTCATCCCGTTGCTGGCGCTCGGCTGCTACCAGACGGGGCGCCTTCTGTTCGGGCGCCTCGCGGGGATGATGGCGGTCGTATTCGTGCTCGGCTCGCCGCTGCTGATCTCGATGTTCCACGTGTTCCTGCTCGACGGCCCGCTCACGGCGATGGTGGCGCTGTCGGTGTGGCTGATCCTCGCGAGCGAGGACTTCAGTCGGCCCGGCGTGGCCGGTCTCGCGGGCCTGGCGGTCGGGCTCGGGGTCAACGTCAAGGTGCAGTTCGCCCTGTTCCTCGGCGGCCTCGTCGTGATCGTGCTGCTGCACGGCGGGTGGCGCAACTGGCGTGGGTTCGCCGTCTTCGCGGTGGTCGCTCTGGTGGTCGGGCTGCCGTGGTACATCGCTCACTCCTCGGAGCTGGGGGAAATGTTCGAACTCGCGAGCTCGGGCGGCGGCACGCCCGCGGGCAACATCCCACCGACGCTGTCGAGCGCCAACTACACGTGGTACTTCTGGAGTGTTCTGAACTCCCAGTTGCTGGCGCCGCTGGCTGTGCTCGCGGCCGGCGGCATGCTGTGGATGCTGGTAACGCTCGTGCGCGATCGGGGGACACCGGGCGCACGCCTGGAGTTCTTCGCGGGCGGCTTCGTCGCGTGGGTGGTGATCACGTTCCCGGACTCCCACCACGACATTCGCTACGGCATGCCGCTGCTCGGCTACCTGGCGGTCGTCGCGACCGGCTGGATCACGCGCCTGCCGCGTACGGCTCGCCTGGCGACGATCGCTCTGCTGATCCTCGGCGTGGCCGCGAACACACTCGGCATCGACTTCGGCGTCGGCCGCGAAGTGAAAGTCACGTTGGTCCGGTCGCCGCCCGCCACCGAGCAGCTGCCCGACCGCATCATCCTGTTCACGACGACCGGCTTCCTGGCCTCCGCGCCGAGCCGCGACGGCGACGTCCCCGGCCTGCTCGAAGCGATGCGGAGCGAAGGGGTGCGCACCGTCATGTGGAGCGCCGAACAGAGCGCGCTGCCCGACTTCTCGGCCGCGGGGCTCGTACCGTTGGCCCAGATCGCGAGGCTGGCGCCCGCGATCACTCGCAGCCTCGAATACAGCGAATCCGCGAGCGTCGCGACGCTCGTCCACGAATCCGTGCACGCACGCGCCGCCCCGACATGCACGCGCTTGAGCGACGGCACCGGCGTGTGGGTCGTGCGCTACGACACGGCCGCCCGCAAGCTGGCCTTCTACTGCCCGACGCGGCGCCCGCGGTTCTACGACCCGGAGGCCGTCGGCTCGCCAGCGGGGTGACGCTGGGGCGCCCTCAGCTCGCGCGCCGCGCCCGCTTGCCCAGTGTCGCCCACGGCCGCGTGTTGGCCACGTGCTCCCGCGTCAGCCACGCCCGCCGCGCGGTGGCCACGCCCCAGCGCATGTTGGCGAGCGTTGCCGTGCGGTGGGCGTCGGAGTCGATCACGATCGTCACGCCCGCGCGCGCGGCTGCACGCGCGTTGACGTCGGACAGGTCGCGGCGGTCGGGGTTGGCGTTGACCTCGAGCATCGTGCCCGTGCGCGCGGCGGCGGCGAAGACGGCGTCGAGGTCGACCGCGTACGGCTCGCGCCGCCCGATCAGCCTGCCCGTGGGGTGCCCGATGGCGTCCACCAGCGGATGCTCGATCGCGGCGATCATGCGCTCGGTCATCGCCTGCTCGCCCATACCGAAGGACGTGTGCACGCTGGCGATCACCCAGTCGAGCTCTCCCAGCAGCTCGTCCTCGTAGTCGAGCGAGCCGTCGGGCAGGACGTTGACCTCGCTGCCCGCCAGCAGCTCGATCCCTCGCACGCGCGCGTTCGCCTCGCGCACGAGCTCGATCTGGCGGCGCAGCCGCTCGGGCGAGACGTCGTTGCCGAAGCCGTGGCTGGCCGAGTGGTCGGTGATCGCCAGGTACTCATAGCCGCGCTCGCGCGCCGCCAGCGCCATCTCCTCGATGGTGTTGTGGCCGTCGGAGGCGATCGTGTGGCTGTGCAGATCGCCGCGGATGTCGGTCAGCTCGATCAGCTGGGGCAGCGTGCCGTCGCGGGCGGCGTCCAGCTCGCCGCGGTCCTCGCGCAGCTCCGGCTCGATGTAGGCCAGGCCCAGGCGCTCGTAGACCTCCCGCTCGCTCGCGTACGCGAGTGTGGCGCCGGTGGCGTCGTCGAGGATGCCGTACTCGGATACGTGCAGGCCGCGGCGCACGGCCGCCTCGCGCAGCGCCGCGTTGTGCGCGCCCGAGCCGGTGAAGTGCTGCAGAAGGTCGCCCAGCTGCGCCGGCCGCGCTATCCGCAGGTCGACGCCCATGCCCGAGTGGGTGCGCGCCCGCGCGCCCGCCTTGCCGGCAGAGCTGACGCTCTCGATCTGCTCGAGCTTCGCCACGCTCCTGGCGAGCGTTGTCGGACGGGTGGTCGTGGCGATCACGTCGATGTCCTTGACGGAGTCCGCCTGCCGGCGGATGGAGCCGGCGAGCTGGATGGTGGCGCCTTCGCCCGCGAGCTCCCGCAGGCCCGCGAGCAGCGCCTCGCCGAGCTCGATCGCGCGGGGGAGCAGCACGCGAGCCGTGTGTGCCCCGTTCGGGTTGGCGTCGAGCTCATCCAGCGCGCTCAGCACGCTCTGCTCGAGCTTGGGGCCGAGCCCGCGCACCGTGCGCAGGCGCTGGTGCAGCGCGGCCTCGCGCAGCGCCTGCGGCGAGTCCACGCCCAGCTCCGAGTGCAGCAGCCGCGCGCGCTTGGGGCCGATGCCAGGCAGACGCGTGATCGCGATCAGCCCCGGCGGAAACTTCGCCCGTAGCCGCTCCGCCGCCGGGATCGCTCCGGTCGTGCTCAGCGACAGGATCTTCTCCTGGAGCGTCCTGCCGATCCCCGGCAGCTCGGTCGCGCGGCCTTCGCGCGCCAGCGCCGCAACCGACACCGGCGCCTCGCGTACGGCCTTCGCGCCGGCCCGGTAGGCCAACACCCGGTATACGGCCGCGCCGTCGAGCTCGTACAGGTCGCCCAGCTCTTCGAGCGCGTCGGCGATGGCGGCATTGGACAGCTCGGGCACGTGCTTGCTCTAGGGTACCCGGCCGATGCCCGGTGAGCCCTGGCTTATACTGCCGACGTACAACGAGTCCGAGAACCTGCAGGCGATCGTCACCGCCGCGGGAGCGGTGCTGAGCGCCGCCGCGCCGGACGGCTTTCGCGTGCTCGTCGTCGACGACGGCTCGCCCGACGGCACCGGCCAGATCGCCGACGCCCTGGCGGCTGAGCACGACTGGGTGCAGGTGCTCCACCGCAGCGAGAAGAACGGGATCGGCCCGGCATACCTGGCGGGCTTCCGCCACGCGCTCGACCACGGTGCGGGCTACGTGATGGAGATGGACTCCGACTTCTCCCACGATCCCGCCGACCTGGCCCGCCTGCTGCGGGCGGTCCACGACGGCGCCGACCTGGCGCTGGGCTCGCGCTACGTGCCCGGCGGCGGCGTGCGCAACTGGGGCCTGTTGCGGCGCTTGATCAGCGAGGGCGGCTCGACGTACGCGCGGCTGGTGCTGGGCCTGCGCGTACGCGACCTGACGGGCGGCTTCAAGTGCTTCCGCCGCGAGGTGCTCGAGGCGATCCACTTCGACGGCGTTCGCTCGCAGGGCTACGCCTTCCAGGTCGAGCTCACCTACCGCGCCGTCCAGGCCGGCTTTCGCGTTGTCGAGGTGCCGATCGTGTTCCGCGACCGCGAGCGCGGCACGAGCAAGATGTCCTGGCGGATCGCCGCCGAGGCGTTCTGGCTGGTGCCGCTGCTGCGCTTCAGGTAGGGAGCCTTGGCTTGGGATCAGCTGCTCGCAGCCACCGTCGTCACCGTCGCGATCGCGATCCCTGTCATCGTCGTGGCGGCGCTGATCGAGGTTTACGTATCGCCCCACCTGTTCACGGCGCTGACTCACATCCACCCTCCGATCGTGCGCAACTCAGAAGGGTGGGTCGTGACCGTGCGCTGACGGCGGCCAGCAGAGCGTCTAGCCATCCTGCTCGATCTCTTCCTCCTCTTCCGGCGCTCCGTCGCGTGCCTCGTCGCGCAGCAGCCACCACAGGAGCATTGCCGCCGCGCTGACCACCCCGACGATGATGATCAGTCCGGAAGCGGACGCGAGCGGGAGCATCGAGCAGACGATACCCCGACGCGCGCCGGGCGGCGAAAGCCCGCTGGTCAGGCAGCGAAGAGTGAGGCCGCGGTGATCTCTTTCCGGTTGCTCCGGACCTCGCCCGCGATCTTCTTGAGCGGGTCGGCGGCGACGTAGTGGGTGCCGCGCTTCGCGCCGAGCTGCTGAAGGAGTCCGGCTTGGACCATGGCGCGGAGATCACCGGTGGCGAGCTGGTTGGAGATCCCTTCGTCGTATCCCCTCAGCATGGACCTGTATGAGGAGTTGCGGATCCGCAGGTTGATGGCGGCGTCGAAGAGTGCCGATATCGTCCGTTCGGGTAGCCGATATTTCTCCCGAAGCTGTTCAAGCCTGCTCCAAAGCGCCTCGGACTCCTTGACTCGGCGCAGGACGCTCGCCGCTTGGATGTAATGCGCTTCGAGGCAATACCGGACCCAAGGGTGGGCGTCGGTTTCGGGATTCCAGCGACCGTGCCCGACGGCGGAGAGGATGCGGTAGTAGCTCTCCGTGTTCGCCCCCAGGTACTCCTCGATGCTCGAGAACTGTGGCTCCAGGATTCGGTCGCGCGCCAGCACCAGGGTTTGCAGGCAGCGCGCCATCCTCCCGTTCCCGTCGCGGAAGGGGTGGATCATGACCAAGTTCAGGTGCGCCATCGCAGCTCTCACGAGAACATGGACGTTCTGATCACCGCTGAGCTGCACGACCAGCTCGTCGATCAGATTGGGGATCTGCTCGGCGTCGGGCGCCTCGTACACGACGCTCCCGGTGGCGTCGTTCCGGATCCAGATCGGGCCGGGTCGCCAGAGTCCAGGGCCGGCATCGAGTGCGTACTCGGTGATCATGAAGTGCAGGCTGCTGATCACCTGCGAGCTGTACGAGAAGTGTTCGTCGCGGGCGAGCTGGAGGACATAGGTCATCGCCCGGCGGTAGCCCTGATTCGCCTGGAAGTTTTCGTCACTTGCCTCAGACGGCTCGTCTCCCTCGATCGCGGCGATGGCATCCTCTACCGAGACGTCGAAGCCCTCGATGCTGTTCGACGTCTGGACGATGACCGAGATCGCCGCGCTCCTCGATCAGCCGCCCCTACCGCGCGGCGTTGCGCCGCCGCCTCTGGGTGCACCCAGAGGCGTAAAGGGGGTTGCCAAACCGGCCGATGAGTACCTATACTCCTTGTATTGCTCGGTCGGCCCCCGGTAGAGGGGTAGCGGGCTGAGCGCCGTTCGGCCCGCCAATTCGGTGGGCCGAATGCTTATTGTCGCAAAGTGCGAGACTTCCGCCGCGTGTCGCGACTCAAGAACGAAGATTACGTCGCGTTTCTCGATGAGTCTGGGGAAGAAGGGTTGGAAGTCGTAGCTGGTGTCCTGATACCAGCTAGATGGCTCCGCTCCGCCGAGCGTCGATGGCGCGACTTTGTTCGTGATGGTCTGGGCAGTCAGTCCGGTCGAGTGGAGGTCAAGGGCCGTGAGCTGATTAGAGGCAAGGGGGTATCTCTCCACGCACAGCAGGCCTACCTCGGGAAAGGGTGGCCGCCGCTCTCCGCCAAGGCGGCCGGACGACGCATTTACAGGGACGCGCTTGAGCACATAGCCACAATCGAAGAGGTCAGAGTTCTGGCCGTCGGACTCCCAACAAAGCATCCTGTCGAGGCATATAGGCTCTGGTTTTGGATGATGTACGCGCTCCTCGTGGAGCGTCCTCAGGGCCCCCGGCCACGTCTACCCTTGACTGTTATCGACGGTGAGGACATGTCATTTCGCGAAGCGCAGGACCTGGTGGCCCACCGCTTCTATCGCTCGTTCCCGCACTGCCAGCCCTACGTTGCCAAGGGGAAAGGCTGGTTTGTCGGAGGGTCTGCGCTGCAAAGCAGCCATCTTCACCCCCTCGTGCAGATGGCCGACCTTGTAGCTGGGGCCGGACGCCACGCCATGGCAGAACGCGAGCCGTTCGCCGGCTGGTATGACAAGCATCTCGTGAAACATGCGAGCAAGACGAGAAAGCAGGCGATCGAGGTCTCCGGACACGCCTTGTCGCAACTAAAGGGGAGATCCCGCACCGACGCCTGTGGCAGCGGCTGGAAAGACGCGCTAGTCCTTCGTTGATGCCGCCCTCCTCAAACTGAGACACCACCCCCGACACGCCCTCCTTCATTTTGTATAGTGAGGGGTAAGCGACCAAGGAGACCCCCGATGGCAGGCACACTCACGCAGATAACCGACAACAACTTCGACGCCGAGGTGCTCGAGGCCGAGGGCCCGGTGCTCGTCGACTTCTGGGCGCCCTGGTGCGGACCCTGCCGTGTCGTCGCCCCCGTGCTCGAGGAGATCGCCGCGGAGCGCCCCGACCTGCGGATCGTCAAGCTCGACATCGACGAGAACCCGCAGACGGCCGCCCGCTTCCAGGTGCTCTCGATCCCCACGATGATCCTCTTCAAGGCCGGTCAGCCGGTCAAGACGGTGATCGGCGCGTACCCCAAGAAGAAGATCGAGGCCGAGCTGGAGCCGGCGTTGACCGCCGCTTAGAGCCGTCAGGCGGCCGGCCGGGCCCGGCTCAGCGAGATCGTCAGCGGCAGGCCGTCGATCTCGGCCTGCTCTGAGTAGTCGCTCGCGGGAGCGCTCTCTCCCAGGCTGAGCGCGAGCGCCAGGGTCTCGCCGGCGACGTAGTCGCGGTGGGCCTGCGCGGCCTCCATCAGCGCCTCCTCGCCGTCGAGGGCCAGCTCGATCCGGTCCTCCACCCGCAGCCCTGCGCTCTTGCGCGCGTTCTGGGCCGCGTGCACGATCTCGCGCGCGTATCCCTCCCTGCGCAGCTCGTCGTCGATCGTCAGGTCCAGCGCGACCGCGTGCGCGCCCTCGCGCTCCACGCTGTAGCCATCGGGGGCGCGCATCGTCAGGATCAGGTCCTCCGCCGTGAGCGTGTGCTCGCGGCCGTCCACCGACAGGCCGATCTCGCCCCCTTCGCGCAGCGTCGCCGCCACGTGCGCCGGGTCGAGCGCCGCGATCGCCGCCGCCGCCAGCGGCATGTCCTTGCCGAACAGCGGCCCCAGCGTGCGGTAGTTGGCCTTCACCTCGTAGCTGCCCAGCTCATCCGCCGCCGCCACGAAGCGCACGCGCTTGACGTTCAGCTCCTCGCGCACCACGTCCGCCAGGCGCTCGATCGCCTCGCGCTCGCGCCCGTCCGCCACCACGATCGCCTCCGCCAGCGGCTGGCGCACCTTGATCTTCGCCTTGCCGCGCGCGCCCAGACCGAGGCGCACCGTCTCGCGCGCCAGCGCCATCGCCTGCTCCAGGCCCGCGTCGCGCGCGCCCACCTCCTCCGCCGTCGGGAAGTCGCACAGGTGCACGCTCTCCAGCCCGCCGTCGAGGTTGTCGTAGATCTCATCCGCCACGAACGGGCACAACGGCGCCAGCAGCTTCGCCGCCGTCAGCAGGCACGTGCGCAGCGTCCGGAACGCCGCCGGATCGCCATCCCAGAAGCGCCTGCGCGAACGGCGCACGTACCAGTTCGACAGGTCCTCCACCAGCGCCGCGATCGCGCGCCCCGCCGTCGTCGCGTCGTACGCGTCCAGGCGCGCGGCCACCAGCTCAGCCGTCGAGGCCGTGCGCGACAGCGCCCAGCGGTCGAGATCGTCGGGCTCCGAGCCAGCCGCCGCGGCGCCGCTCAACTCATCCGCCGCCGCCTGCGCGTACAGCACGTAGAAGTAGTACGTCGACCACAGCTGCTTCAGGAACAGGCGCACGCCCTCGCCGATCGTCTCCGCCGAGAAGCGGTAGCCGTCCCACGGCTGCTTGGAGGTGAAGAAGTACCAGCGGAACGCGTCCGCGCCGTAGGAGTCCAGCACCTGCCACGGCTCGACCGTGTTGCCTTTCGACTTCGACATCTTCTGGCCGTCCTCGTCAAGGATCAGGCCCAGGCACACCACGTTCTCGTAAGGAGCCCGCCAGCCCAGCAGCGTCGCCACCGCCAGCAGCGAGTAGAACCAGCCGCGCGTCTGGTCCTGCGCCTCGCAGATGAAGTCCGCCGGGAAGCTCGCCTCGAACAGCGACTCGTGCTCGAACGGGAAGTGGTGCTGGGCGAACGGCATCGCGCCCGAGTCGAACCACACGTCGATCACCTCCGGCACGCGCGTCATCGCCTCCCCGCACGCCGAGCCGTACCCGTCCAGCTGCGGGCACGGGAACGCCGCCTCGTCCACATACGGGCGGTGGTGGTCATCGAGCTCCGTCCCCGAGCGCTCCGCCAGCTCCGCGAACGAGCCCACCACGTGCACGTGGCCCTCCGCGCAGCGCCACACCGGCAGCGGCGTGCCCCAGTAGCGCTCGCGCGAGAGAGCCCAGTCGACGTTGTGATCCAGCCAGTCGCCGAAACGGCCGTGCTTCACGTGCGGCGGGTACCAGCTCACCGTCTCGTTCGCCGCCAGCAGCTCCTCGCGCAGCCGCGACGTCGCTATGTACCACGACGGTTTCGCGTAGTACAGAAGCGGCGTGCCGCAGCGCCAGCAGTGTGGGTAGGAGTGCTCGTACTCCTGCACGCGCAGCAGCAGGCCGCGCTCGCGCAGGTCCTCGATCAGCTCCGCCGTCAGCTCCGGGTCCTTCACGAAGCGGCCCTCGTAGGAGCCGCCGTCGCGGTCGCGCACGCGCGCGTCGTACGTGCCGTCCGGCTTCACCGGGTTGTACAGCGTCTCCGCCCGCGTCGGGTCGAACCCCACCCGCGGCGAGGACGCCGCCACGCGGTAGTCGTCCTCGCCGAACGCCGGCGCCAGGTGCACGATGCCCGTCCCGTCCTCAGTCGTCACGAACTCGTCCGCCACGATCGGCAGCGGGCCCCGCTCGCGGTCGCTCGCCGCGAAGATCGGTCCCTGATATGAGCCGTAGCGCTCCACCAGCTCGGCGCCGCTGAGCTCCTCCACGATCTGAGCCTCATCACCAAGCACGGGCCGCACCCGCGCGACCCCGATCAGATAAAAGACATCGTCCACGCGCACCTTCGCGTACCTAGCACTCGGCGACACCGCCACCGCAACGTTCCCCGGCAGCGTCCACGGCGTCGTCGTCCACACCAGCAGCTTCTCCTCGCCGCCCGTCACCGGCAGCGCCAAGAACACGCTCTCATCGACCACGTCCTGGTAGCCGAGCGCCACCTCGTGCGAGGACAACGTCGTCTCACAGCGCGGGCAGTACGGCACCACCTTGCGGCCCTCGTACAGCAGGCCGCGCGCGTCGATCTGCTGGAGCGCCCACCACACCGACTCGATGTAGGTCTCATCCAGCGTGCGGTACGCGTGCTCCAGGTCGATCCAGAAGCCGATCCGCTCCGTCAGGCGGTCCCACTCCTCCAGGAACGTGAACACCGACTCGCGGCACTTCGCGTTGAACCTCGCGATCCCGTACTCCTCGATCTCCGACTTGTGGCGGATGCCCAGCTCCTGTTCCACCGCTATCTCCACCGGCAGGCCGTGGCAGTCCCAGCCGCCCTTGCGCTCCACGCGGTAGCCGCGCATCGTCTGAAAGCGCGGGTAGATGTCCTTGAACACGCGCGACAGCACGTGGTGGGAGCCCGGCGGGCCGTTCGCCGTCGGCGGGCCCTCGTAGAAGACCCACTGCCTGGAGCCCTCGCGTTGGCGCAGCGACTCCGCGAACACGTCGCGCTCGCGCCAGCGCTCGAGGATCTCGCGCTCAAGCGTCGGGAGGTCCTGCTGGGGGTCGACCTTGCGGGTGGGGATCAGCGGGTGTTTGGCGGGGGAGGGCACGGGGCGGCTCATTCTAGGTGGGGCGGTTGCGCGCTGCGGGGATGCCCCGGGCGCGTAGAGGGAAACATCGTCGGAAGCTCGATCTCCTCCGCATCGGATCGGACCTCGGCGCCAAACGGCCTGCATCGAGCCGGTGGTGGGCCGGAACGCAGCCCTTCGCGAGCTGTCGGGCAGCGGCGTCGACCTCGGCGTCCTGTCGATCGATGCTCCTTGCTGCATCATTCCCTCCACACGACCCGTCTCTTTTTTTTGTTGACCCTTCCATGCATCAACTGCTCTCAGAACAGGAAACCTCACAGGAGGACTTAGAGCGCGCGCCGGAGGACTTAGGCCATGCTCGCTCCCCGCGGATCGGAGTGCTCGTCGTCGCCTACAACGCGGTGTCAACGCTCGCTCAGGTTCTCGATCGCATTCCCAAGACATTCCGCTCGCGCATAGCGCATGTGTTCGTGTGCGACGACGCCAGTCAGGATGCAACCTACCTCGTCGGCTTGGGCTACAAGCAGGTAACCGACGACCTCCCATTGACGATCATCCGCCATGCCACCAACCTTGGCTACGGTGGCAATCAGAAGGCCGGCTATCGCCTTGCGATCAAGCACGGCCTCGACATCATCGTGCTGCTGCACGGCGACGGCCAGTACGCGCCCGAGCGCCTGGAAGAGATCGTCGCACCGCTCGAACGCGGCGTGTGCGACGCCGTGCTCGGCTCGCGCATGCTCATCAACGGCGCGGCGCGCGAGGGCGGCATGCCCCTCTACAAGTATGTCGGAAACAAGATCCTCACTCGCTTTGAGAACGCCATGCTCGGAACCGATCTCAGCGAGTTCCACTCCGGCTATCGCGCGTACAGCGTCGACGCGCTGTCTCAGCTGCCCTTCGACGAGAACTCCGACGGATTCGATTTCGACACACAGATCATCATTCAGCTGGTTACCGCCGGCAAGCGGATCATGGAGGTTCCGATCCCGACCTACTACGGGGACGAGATCTGCTACGTCGACGGGCTGAAGTACGCCAAGAACGTCTCAGCGGCCACCCTTCGCTACCGGCTGACCACGCTCGGTTTCGGCTCCGGTGGCGTGGGCGGCGTGGGCGAGGAATATGCGCTGAAGGACGGCGCCGAGAGCGCACATGCGGTCATCCTGCGTTGGCTCGAGAACATGCCTCCGTCGCGCATCCTCGACCTCGGCTGCTCTGGCGGTCTCCTGTCCGACCGCGCCCGGGCTCTCGGTCACACCATCACCGGCGTGGACATCCTCGAGCTCCCAGACGTGCGCGATCGTGTTGACCATTTCGTTCAAGGGGATCTCGACAGGGGGCTTCCACGCGAGGTCGGTGCAGACGGTCCGTTCGATGTCGTGCTCGCAGCGGACGTGCTCGAGCACGTCCGCTCGCCCGAGCTGGTGCTCGATCAGAGTCGCGACGTGCTGGCGCCGCGCGGTGTCCTGATCGCGTCCGTACCCAACTTCGGCCACTGGTATGCGCGTGGGCGCACGGCACTGGGCCTGTTCGACTACGACCAGCGTGGCATCTTGGACTGCGGACACGTCCGCTTCTTCTCCCGTCGCGGCATTCTGCGAAGACTGCGGGCAGCCGGATTTGCGATAGTGCGCCAGGAGACGACCGGTCTGCCGCTGGAGGTACTGAGTCGCAGCCGCGGTACGCTCGTGCGATTACTACGCGCCGCGGATCGCCTTGCCGCGAGTGCGTACCCAACGCTGTTCGGCTACCAGTTCGTCTACCAGTGCGCGGTGGACCAGGCTCCAGAGGCTAAGTGAGCCAGCACGCGCATTCGCAGAGCGGGGTGCGCTGGCGGACGGGACCGATGGTGGCCCTGCGCGGCTGGCCGTGGTCGATCGTGCTCGCGTTCAGCATCGCGTTCGCCGGGACGCTGATCATCGCGCTGCTTCAAGGTGAAAAGCACTTCTACGGAGACTCGCACGAATATTGGTGGCTCGGAAACACGTTCGTCGTCGACGGGCACTTCTCGCTGCTCAACTTCAGCGACGCCGAGCGCGGGTATCTGCTGCCGCTGATCAACCACGGGCTACAGACGCTCGGGGACGACCTCAAGTGGACCTCATCGTCGATGGCCAAGATCTCCAACGCCTTCGTCTTCGCGCTGATCGGCACCGTGCTCGGACCCGCGCTCATGAGGACGGTATGGCCTCGGCAGCCGAGCTGGGGTGTTGTGCGACGCCTGCTGGTCACGGCGCTGCTGGTCGTCTTCTGGAGCGGCTATCTGAACTTTCCGCTCAGCGACTTCCCCGGGCTGGCCATGGCGCTGCTGGCGCTCGTGGCGGTCGCCCGCACCGATCGTCCTGGCTGGATGCTGACCGCAGGGCTCGCGCTCGGTGCGACCATCGACATGCGGGCCGCGTATCTACCGCTCGCACCGATCGTCGCCGTGCTCGTCGCATGGGCGTGGTTCAACCAGCGTGGCACCCGACATGCCTCGGCCTCGCACCGGGCGCTCTGCGCCGGTCTGCTCGTGATCGGCTTCGCGATCGTCTCGCTCCCGCAGTCGCTGTCGGCGCATCGCTACTACGGCACATGGAGCTTTGTTCCCAGTGCATCTCGCTTCGAACCAGCGGGCACGTTCCTCACTCCGGGCATGTACATGGAGAATCGCGATACGTACGGGCTCAACGGTCTCATGATCTATGGCGATCCGGCTGGCGAAAAGCTGCTTGAGGAACTGCCCGAAGAGAGGATCGCCAGCACGAGCCAGTACCTTGGGCTGTTCGTCAGTCACCCAATCGTCATGGGCAGCCTCATCGTCGGACACGTCATCAACAGCCTGGACCCCCTCTACAGCACGCCTTATATCGAACATCTACACAACCTGGGGAGGATCTGGGGGCGCGTCGCGGCCTTTCTACTCGTGTTCATCGCCCTGCTCCGCGTGCTGTGGCCCGCAGCCAGGCGCCTCCTTGGCCCGGGCCGGCTGCGTTATCTACTCGCCCTGAGCGCATGCTGTGTCACAACTATCCCCACCGACATAGAACGACGCTACTTCCTGCCACTGTATCTGCTCGCCTATGCTCTGGCGCTCACGCCGCGCTGGCCGAGCCCGATCCCCTCGACCACGAGCGGATTGCGCCGGCTTCAGACCCCGGCGGTCATCGCCGTCTTCTTCCTGGCGTACGCGGCCGTCGTCTGGTACGTCACCAGCGAAGCCATCGATCACCTTCGCATCATGTACCTAACATGACGGTTTCTCCAAGTTCGTCGATGGTCACTCGCTCCCACGAACGAGCGACCGTCCCGGCCGGAAAGCGGGCCAGTCGTGTCCTCAGCATCGTCGTGCCCGCATACAACGAGCAGGACAACGTCCGCCGACTCTACGCGCGCCTCACCTCGGTCCTGGACGACCTGGAGCTGGAGTGGGAGCTGATCTTCAGCGTCGACCCGTGCACGGACCGCACCGAGGAGTTGATCCTCCAGCTCTGCGCCGAGGATCGGCGGGTCAAGATGCTGCGCTTCTCGCGCCGCTTCGGCCAGCCGATGGCGACGATAGCCGGGCTCGAGGCCGCCCGCGGCGACGCGGTGGTGGTCGTCGACTGCGACCTCCAGGACCCTCCTGAGCTGATCTTCGAGCTGGTGCAACGCTGGCGAGAGGGATACGACGTCGTCTACGCCCAGCGGCGGACTCGAGCCGGCGAGACGCTGCCGAAGCGCATCGTCTCCGCGGTCGGCTACCGCTTGATCAGGCGCATCGCCGACGTCGACATTCCCCCCAACACCGGCGACTTCCGGCTCATGAGCCGGCGCGTGGTCGACAACGTGGTCGCGTTGAAGGAGGGCCACGGCTTTCTGCGCGGCCTCGTCGGCCTCGTCGGCTTTCGCCAGACCAGCGTGCTCTACGACCGAGCGCCGCGGGCCGCCGGCCGCAGCAAGTACAACCGCTTCCTGGGATCGCTGCTGATCGGCGTGAACGGGATCGTCGGCTTCTCCAGATATCCGCTGCAGCTGATCTCGCTGATCGGCCTGGCGCTGTCGGGGCTCGCGTTCACGCTGGCGCTCGTATACGGCGGCCTCAAGCTCGGCGGGGTGCAGTTTCCGGTGGGAGACCCGACGATCGTGATCGCCATGTCGTTCTTCAGCGGCATTCAGCTGCTGTCGCTGGGCGTGATCGGCGAGTACGTCGGACGGATCTACGACGAATCGCGCAACCGGCCGAAGTACATCGTCGAGTCTCGCCACGGGTGGGACACGCAGGCGTGAGCGCAACCCCCGCGAGCAGCTGACTCCGGCTCGCTTCTGCGGTCGTGTCTTTCACTCTCCCGGCGGGGGACCGACTCGCGAGGCGATGTCGTAGGAGTATATGTACATGCGCATGGGTCCGAATGCGTATGTCGCCAGCGGCCTTCCCAGGCCTCTCGGCAGCGTGTTCACCCACGGTTCTTCGCGGTCGACCAACAGGAACGTGTGGCGCGGCTCCGGCACGTACCACGACGGGACCGCCACCAGATAGAAGGCGCACACGTTCGCGCCTTGGGGATTTTCGCATTCCATCAGCGGGCGCACTGTGACCCTCCCGTGCGTGTTCCACGTCAAGCCCGAGGCCTCCCCATACCCGCCGTAGCCGAACGTCACGTGATTGGCTTCGGCGGTCCTCACGATGCTCGGGGCGTCACGGGCGAGCCACGCAGCGATGTTCATGTAGTTGCTCATCAGTCCGACGAGGCTCGCCGCGAAGAAGATCGCCGCGCCGGCAGGGAGGAGCCAGCGCACGGGCGAGGCCGTGGAAAGCACCAGCGGCACCACTGCCGCCACCGAGAAGATGACCGTGCCGTAATACGCTTCGTGCAGGTCCCTGCCCCCGCCGGTTTCCGCCGCGATCCAGAAGCTGCCACAGGCGACCGCCGCGGATCCGACCCAGTAGATGACGTGCAGTGAGCGGGCCAGCTCTGCGGGGGCTCGTGTGGCAGTGCTCTTGCGCAAGCCGGACGCGACGAACTTCACCGTGGCGCTCATGCCGATCACGATCAGCGTCAGCAGCGCCGCGCACATGACGATGTCACTGGCCACTCCCAGCGGCGCGTGCAGCGTGCCGGGTCCCTGGGGGCCGCCGAGATAGCCGTTGAACAGCGCCTTCAGGCCATTGAACAGGAGCTGCGCTCGCTCTGGGAGCTCCGAGAGGGAGACGGCTTTGGTTGGCGTCGATACCTGCAGGTAGCCCTGCGCGTGCATGATCGGCGGTATCAGCTTGGCGATCGGGATCGCCACGACCAGCGTTGTCAGGGCCGACAGCGACACCAGCCTGGAGCGGCGGTCGCGGCGCAGGCCGGCGAGGGCCGCCGTCAGCGCGAGCGGGATCACGGCTGTGGCCGCTAGCAGCAGGTCCGAGGCCAGGCACGCGCCGATCACGACGCCCAGGATCGGCGGGATCGCAAGCGCGGTGAGCAGCCGCCGTCCCTCGCCGCGCGCCAGCCAGATCAGATATGCGCCGAGCAGCGCGGTGCACGGGTAGACCGTGTTGTGCGCCACCGGCGCTATCAGGAACACCAGCGCCAGCGGCGAGGCGACCAGGCCGATGAGCACCGCCAGGATTGCGGCGCGACGGTCGGCCACCGTCGCGACGCACCAGCCGACGATCAGAGCCGTCGCGACGAACAGCAGCGTCGGTGTGATCTCCCATAGCTCGCGGTGCAGCGGCAGCCGCGCCGTCAGCAGGCCGAACCACAGCGGCACCCACTCGGCGGCCGCGCCCAGCACGACGTACCCGCCCGTTCCCGTCCTGGCGAGCGTTTCGGGGAGAGTGAAGCCCGAGGCATAGTCGCCGTCCCACGCGAGCTCGGTGATGTTGCGCGGAAGCTGCAGCACGAACACGATCAGGTAAACGGCAGCGATCGCAAGCGGGATCAGCCACAGCAGGTTTACAAGAGTTAAGTGACCGCCGCCGCCCGATTTCATGGGGGGCGAGTCTAGCCAGCGCTCAGTGCAATGCAAGTAGTCGGAGACAACCGCCCCGATACCGGGAAAAACGAGTGAGATCCGCTTACTATCGCGGCATGAGTCATGACAGTCACAGCGTCACCTACATGGAGGCGGCGGCCGAGCTTGCGCGGGGGATCGATCCGGGGCAGATCGACGCCATGGCTCGCGGTCTCGCCGAGGTTCGCGAGCGCGGCGGACGGTTGTTCATTCTCGGCGTCGGCGGCGGGGCCGGCCACGCCTCGCACGCGGTCAACGACTTCCGCAAGCTCTGCGCGCTGGAGAGCTACGCGCCCACCGACAACGTCTCAGAGCTGACCGCGCGCACGAACGACGATGGCTGGGAGACCTCGTTCAGCGCCTGGCTCGAGGTCTCGCACCTGTCCGCACACGACGCGCTGCTCGTGTTCTCCGTCGGCGGCGGATCGCGCGAGCTGGGCGTCTCGGTCAACCTCGTGTGCGCGATGGAGGCGGCGCGCACGGCGGGCGCGTCGCTGTACGGCGTCGTCGGATCGCCGGGCGGGACGCTCGCCGAGCTCGCCGACGTGGCGATCCGCATCGAACCGCCCGCTGCGCTGCGCACGCCATTGGTCGAGTCCTTCCAGGCCGTCGTCTGGCACGCGTTGGTCTCCCATCCCGGACTGGCCGTCAGACAGGGCCACTGGGAGTCGCTGGCGACCGTCGCACAGTCGTGAGAGCCGCCGCGTTCCTCGATCGCGACGGGGTGCTGAACGAGCTGGTCGCCGACCCCGTCTCCGGCGCCTGCGAGTCGCCGCTGGAGGTCGACGACGTGCGCCTGATACCCGGGGCGGCCGCGGCCGCCGCTCGCCTGCAGCGGGCGGGCTTCCTGCTGGTGTGTGTCTCCAACCAGCCCGCCGCGGCCAAGGGCACGGTCTCCGTCGCACAGCTGCTCGCGGTGCACGAACGCGTGATCGGACTGCTGGCAGCCGAGGGCGTGACGCTCGCGGCCTGGCGCCTGTGTCTTCACCACGTGCACGGCGTCGTCCCCGAGCTCGCCAGGCCGTGCGCCTGCCGCAAGCCGGCGCCCGGGATGCTGCTCGACGCGGCGGCCGCGCTCGGCCTCGACCTGGCCAGCTCCTGGATGGTCGGAGACACCGACGCCGATATCGCGGCGGGTGTCGCGGCCGGCTGCAGAACTCTGCTGATCCGCCACCCGGGCAGCGTTCACAAGCGTTTGCAGGCGGTAGAGCCGGACATCGTCGCCGACGACCTCGACCAGGGCGCCGAGCGGCTGAGGTTCCGATCAACAGAAACAGTCGCAGAAGGCTGACCGCGTTATGGTGGCCCGCGCAGGGTGCTCAAAAGTCATGCTCGATCAGATTCAGACCCGAATATTCGCCGACGGGGCCGACCTCGAGGGCATCCTCGCGTTGGCCGCCGACCCGCGCATCGCTGGGTTCACCACCAACCCCACGCTGATGCGAAAGGTGGGCCTGACGGACTACGTCAGGTTCGCTTTAGAACTGCTCGCGCGCGTCAGGAAGCACCCGATCTCCTTCGAGGTGTTCGCCGACGACGTCGATGAGATGGGGCGCCAGGCGCGCGCGATCGCGTCTTGGGGTGAGAACGTGTACGTGAAGATCCCCGTCACCTCGACCACCGGAGAGTCGATGGCGCCGCTCGCCCGCGAGCTCTCGGAGGAGGGAGTAAAGGTGAATGTCACCGCCCTCTTCACCACAGCGCAGGTGGAGCTGATCACGGCGGCCGTCGCCGACGGCGCACCCTCCTACATCTCGGTGTTCGCCGGGCGCATCGCCGACGCCGGCGTCGACCCCATGCCGATCATGGCCCGTGCCGTGGAGATCATGACGCGCGCCCCCCGCTCAGAGCTGATCTGGGCCTCGCCGCGCGAGATCCTCAACCTGGTGCAGGCCGACCAGCTGGGCTGCCACATAATCACCATCACCCACGATCTCCTGCGCAAGCTCGACGGGCTCGGCAAGAGCCTCGAGCAGTTCTCGCTGGAGACCGTCCGCATGTTCCACGACGACGCGCTGGCCGCCGGCTTCACACTGTGAGGCGCGCCTGCATCACCGGCGGGGCCGGGTTCATCGGCAGCAACCTCGCCGACCGGCTGCTCGACATGGGTATGGAGGTCACGATCCTCGACGACTTCAGCACCGGCCGGCGCGAGTTCGTGGCGGACGCCTGCGGCGCCGCCGGCGCGCGCCTGCTCGAAGGCGACGTCCTGCACATCCCGACGCTCGAGCGGGCGATCGACGGCTGCGACTGGGTCTTTCACCTGCAGGCCAACGCCGACCTGCGTCGTGGCCTGGACCATCCGCGGCGAGACCTGGAGCAGAACACGATCGCCACCGCCAACGTGCTCGAGGCGATGCGCGCCCGGGGGGTGAGGCGGATCGCGTTCGCCTCCACCGGCTCGGTCTACGGCGAGCCCGAGATCTTCCCCACGCCCGAGGACGCCCCCTTCCCGATCCAGACCTCGCTGTACGCGGCGTCCAAGCTCGCCGGCGAGGGCCTGATCGCCGCCTACGCGGCCGGCTTCGGCTTCACCGGCGTGATCTGCCGCTTCGTGTCGGTCCTCGGCGAGCGCTACACGCACGGGCACGTGTTCGACTTCTACCGCGCGCTCAGGCGCGATCCCACGCGCCTGCGGGTGCTCGGCGACGGGCGCCAGGAGAAGTCCTACCTGTACGTCGGGGACTGCATCGGCGCGATGCTCGCCGCCGTCGAGCGTCACGATGGCGACCCCGGCGCCCACGTCTACAACCTGGGCACCGACGAAACGCTCGTCGTCGACGAGTCGGTCGCGCTCATCGCCGAGCACCTGTCGCTCACGCCCGAGATCGAGCACACCGGCGGGCGGCGCGGCTGGGTCGGCGACAGCCCGCTGATCCGCCTGGACACCGAACGGATCCGCGGTCTCGGCTGGCGACCACAGTTGACGATCGAGCAGGCGCTCGGGCGCACGCTGGAGTGGTTCGACGCCAACGAGTACGCCTGGCGCGACCACGCGATCGAGAGCGCGCTGTCGTGAGCCGGGGGACACTGGCGATGAGCGCCGGGTGGGGCAGATGAGCGTGATCTTCAGCCGTGCGCCGCTGCGCATCTCGCTCGGCGGCGGCGGCACCGACCTGCCCTCCTACTACGGCGAGCACGGCGGCTTCCTCGTCTCCGGCGCGATCGACAAGTACGCCTACATGCTCACCCACACGACCTTTCAGCGCCGCTACCGCATGAAGTACTCCGAGCTCGAGGAGGTCGAGGAGCCGAGCCAGATCCGCCACCCGATCCTGCGCGAGAGCCTGCTGCGCCACTGGTGCGGCAACCCGCTGGAGATCGCCTCCGTCGCCGACGTGCCAGCGGGGACCGGCATGGGCTCCTCCGGCGCGTACACCGTCTGCCTGCTCAAGGGCCTGGCGCGCGCGCGGCGCACCGCGATCACACCCGGGGACCTGGCCGAGGCGGCGTGCGAGATCGAGATGGACATCCTCGGCGAGCCGGTGGGCAAGCAGGATCCCTACGTGGCCGCGCACGGCGGCATCTGCGCGTACACGTTCAATCCCGACGGCAGCGTCGAGGTGGAATCGCTCGAGCTCGAGGGGACCGCGCTGCGGCGCATGCGCGACCAGCTCCTGCTGTTCTACACCGGCGAGGCGCGCGCCGCGTCCGGCATGCTGGCCGACCAGGACACGCGCTCGAAGGCGGGCGACGAGTCGATGCTCGCGAACCTGCACCGCACCAAGGAGCTCGGCTTGCGCAGCCGCGAGTTGCTCAGGGGCGGCCGGCTCGAGGAGTACGCGGAGCTGATGCACGAGCACTGGGAGCACAAGCGCGCGCGATCCCCGGGCATGACCGACGAGCGCATCGACGGGCTGTACGCGCTCGCCAGGCGCAATGGCGTCATCGGCGGCAAGCTCGTCGGCGCCGGCGGCGGCGGCTTCCTGCTCGTGTACACGCGCCGGCCCGAGGACACCAGGCGGGCGATGGCCGCCATGAACGCGCCCGAGCTGGCGTTCGACTTCGAGTTCAGCGGCGCCTACGCGAGCGAGTACGCATGAGTGGGCGGGGCCCCAGCGACGCCTATGCGAGCCGACAGAGGCGGGGGCCGACCGACGCCCGTGCGAGCCGACATGGGTAGGCACGGACTCAGCGTGGGGATGGTGGGTTGCGGGCGCATCGGCGCAAAGCGCGCCGGTGCGCTCGCGCGCCATGACGTGTTGCTGGCGTGCTGTGATGTGGACGCCGCGGCCGCGCGGGAGCTCGCTCGCGTCCACGGATGCGAGGTGTGCGCGACGGCCGAGGAGGTGTTCTCACTCGAGCCGGACGTCGTGGTCGTCGCCACCGTCCACGACCAGCTCGCGGCGCTCGCCGAGCGGGCGCTCACGTCGGGGGCGCACGTGCTCGTGGAGAAGCCCGGGGGCGTATCCGTGGCGCAGATCGACCGCCTGATCGATTGCCAACGCGCCGGTGGACGCTTGGTCAAGGTCGGCTTCAACCACCGCTTTCACCCGGGGATCGCCCGCGCGGCGGCGGAGGTCCACTCGGGTCGCCATGGCGAGCTGATGCACGTGCGCGCACGCTACGGACACGGCGGGCGCACCGGCTATGACCGCGAGTGGCGCGCCGAACCGGCGCGCTCGGGTGGCGGCGAGCTGATCGACCAGGGTATGCACCTGCTCGATCTCAGCAACTGGCTGGCGGGCCCGCTGCCGCTGCACTCGGCGCTCTTGCGCACCCACTTCTGGGACACCGAAGTGGAGGACAACGCCGCGCTGCTGTTGGGCATGGCGCGCTCGCGCAGCGATCCCTGGGCGGCGCTGCACGTCAGCTGGACCGAGTGGAAGAACCTGTTCTCGCTGGAGATCTACTGCCTGACCGCGAAGATCCAGGTGGACGGGCTGGTGGGGTCCTACGGGCCTCAGCGGCTGCGCATCTACCGCATGGGACCGGAGCTCGGACCGCCGGCGCTGGAGGAGATCCACTACCCCGACGAGGACCGCTCGTGGCGGGCCGAATGGGAGCACTTCGCCGAGGCCGTGACCGCCGCCGACGGGCGGCCGCTGCTCGGCGATCTGCAGTCCGCGCGCGACGCCTGGGAGCAGGTCGAGGCCGCCTACGCAGCCGGCGGGGTCTACGCGGAGATGCGCTCCCGCGCCGACGCCGGCGGGGGAGCGCTCCGCTGCGAGCGCCGGGTGAGGGGATCGTTCGATGCGCGACGTTGACGTCGATCGCGGCGAGCCGATCGGCGTGGTCGGCCTGTGGCACCTGGGCAGCGTGACCGCCGCCTGCCTCGCCGACGCCGGCAACCACGTCATCGGCGTCGACCCTGACCACGAGGTGATCGAGGGACTGATCGCGTCTCGCCCGCCCGTCTCCGAGCCCGGCCTGGAAGAGCTGCTCGAACGCAACGCCTCGCGCCTGGACTTCACGTGCGAGACCGACGCGCTGGCCGGCGCGCGCCGCGCATGGGTGACATTCGACACGCCCGTCGACGACGACGACGACGCTGACGTCGAGTGGGTGCTCGAGCAGGCGTCGGAGCTGCTCGAGCAGCTCCCGGCGGGCTCGCTCGTGGTCGTCTCCTCGCAGCTGCCCGTCGGCAGCATCGCCAGGCTGCAGGAGCGCTGCGCCGCCCGCCGGGGAGACGGCGGCCTGCGCTTCGCCTGCGTGCCCGAGAACCTGCGCCTGGGCCGCGCGCTGGAGTCGTTTCGCGCGCGCGACCGGATCGTGGCCGGCGTACGCAGCGAGGAGGACCGCAGCGAGCTCGCCAGCCTGCTCGCGCCGTTCAGCGCGTCAGTGCAGTGGATGCGCGTGGAGTCCGCCGAGATGACCAAGCACGCGCTCAACGGCTTCCTCGCCACCTCGGTCGCGTTCATCAACCAGGTCGCCGAGATCTGCGAGTCCGTCGGCGCCGACGCCGAGGAGGTCTCGCGCGGGCTCAAGAGCGAGCAGCGCATCGGGCCGGGCGCATACCTCGGGCCCGGAGACGCGTTCGCCGGCGGCACGCTCGCGCGCGACATCGGCTTCCTGCGCGGGCTGGCCAAGCGCCGGGGGCTGCCCGCGCACGTGTTCGCCGGGGTCGCCGACGGCAACGCCGCTCATAAGCACTGGACGCGCCGCAAGCTGCTCGCGCTGCTCGCCACGGACGGCCACGGGGACGGGCATGCGCGGGACGGCGTCGGCGATGAGGATTCCCGGCGCCAGGATGCCCTCGCCGGCCGGCGCGTGGCGATCTGGGGACTCACCTACAAGCCCGGCACCGACACTCTGCGACGTTCGAGCGCGATCGAGCTCTGCCGCTGGCTGGTCGCGGCGGGGGCGAGCGTGCAGGCCCACGATCCGGCCGTGAGCGCGCTTCCGGCGGAGCTCGCCGACAGGGTCGAGCTGTGCTCGAGCGCTCTGGAGGCCGCCGGCGGCGCGAATGCGCTGGTCGTGTGCACCGCCTGGCCGGCCTACCTGGAGGTGCCCGCCGAGGAGCTCCTGTCCGTGCTCGCACAGGCACAGGTCATCGACCCCGCCGGCGTGCTGCAGGCGAGCCTCGGCGCTCGCCCGGACGTGCGCTACGTGCGCGTCGGCACGCCCACAGAGATGCGGGTACGCAGGCGCTCCGACGCGATGCTCGTCACCGACGCCGGTGCGACGCCCGTGGCCGAGGTCGAGCGGTGAGCGGGACGCTCGCCGGGCGCACCGCGCTGATCACGGGGGCGAGTCAGGGACTGGGGCTGGAGATCGCGCGCGCGTATCTGCAGGCGGGGGCGGCCGGCATCTGCGTCTGCGGACGCGACCCGCGCACGCTGGAGTCCGCCCTGGGCGAGCTGGAGGAGCTGGCTGCGCCCGGGCAGAAGGTCCTGGGAGACGTCGCCGACGTGTCCCAGCTCGAGGATGTGGAGCGGCTGGTGGATCTCGCCCTGAGCGGCCTCGGGGAGGTCACGATCCTCGTCTCCAACGCCGGCGTGTACGGCCCGAAGGGCGGGATCGAGGAGATCGACTGGACTCAATGGACACGGGCGGTGGAGATCAACCTGCTCGGCTCCGTGCTGCCGGCGCGCAAACTGGTCGCGCACTTCACCAGCCGCCGCTACGGCAAGATCGTCCAGCTCTCCGGAGGAGGGGCCACGGGGCCGCTTCCGGGGCTCAGCGCGTACGCGGCCTCGAAGGCCGCGGTCGTGCGCTTCGCGGAGACTCTCGCCGAGGAACTGCGCGAGCATCGGGTCGACGTCAACGCGATCGCGCCCGGAGCGCTCAACACGCGGATGCTCGACGAGGTGCTGAGCGCGGGCCCCGAAGGCGTGGGGGAGGCGTTCTACGAGCGGGCGCTCGAGCAGCGGCGCAGCGGCGGGATCCCGCTCGGCCACGGCGCCAAGCTCGCGGTCTTCCTCGGCTCCGCCGCCAGCGACGGCATCACCGGCAAGCTGCTCAGCGCCGTCTGGGATCCGTGGCGGGAACTGCCCGAGCGCCGCGGGGACCTCGACTCCGACGTGTACACGCTGCGGCGGATCGTGCCCCGCGACCGAGGCCTAGACTGGGGGGAGGTGTGAGGCGCGCGGGGTGCCCGCTGTGAGCAGGCTGGAGACGACACGGCGTGAGCGAGGATCCTCGTGCCTGCGGTGCACGAGGTGAAGGCCGCGGCGGCCGCCCAGTCCCAGCCCGATCTGCTCGATACATCCGACGCGGGGGGCGCCGCGATCCGTGGCGGCGCGCTGCGGATCGGCGGATATCTCGTCGTTGTGGCGGCCAGCGTCGTCTCCTCCGCGCTGCTGCTCAGGCACCTCGGCGTGGTGGCCACCGGCGACTACGTGACCGTGCTCGCGTTGGTCACCCTCGCGGGCGGCATCGCCGAAGCGGGCCTCGGGACGATCGGCGTACGTGAACTGAGCACGCTGGCGCCCCCGCTCGCACAGAGCTTCTTCAGGGGCCTCGCCGGTCTGCGCCTCGCGGTCATCTTCGGCGGCGTCCTGCTCGCGGTGGCATTCGCGCTCCTCAGCGGATACTCCTCGACGATGGTGCTCGGTACGGCGCTCGCCGGCGCCGGATTCGTGCTGCTGACCACGCAGACGACCTACGCGCTGCCGCTCCTGGCCCAGCTGCGGCTCGAGTGGGTGACCGCCATCGAGACGTTGCGCGGCGTCGGCACGGCGCTCGCGATCGTCGTGCTCGTGCTCGCCGGCGCTCCGCTGCTGCCCTTCTGGGCGACCACGATCCCGGCGGGAATCCTCGCCACCGTACTGGGCGCGCGACTGGTCTGCCGTTCGATGCCGCTCCTGCCCGCGTTCGATCGCGACGTCTGGGCTTCACTCATGCGGCGGACGCTGCCGTACTCGATGGCCACCGCCGTCGGCGTCGTGTACTTCCGACTCGCCATCCTCATCATGTCCCACGTCGCCAGCGGCCGGCAGACCGGCTACTACGGCGCGTCCTTCCGCATCATCGAAGTCCTGTTCGTGCTCCCCCAACTGATCGTCGGCTCCACCCTGCCGATCTTCGCCAGGGCCGCTCGAGACGACCGCGGGCGCCTGGACTACGCGCTCGGCCGCACCTTCGACGTGTGCCTGCTGCTGGGGTTGGCGACCGGGCTCGCGCTCATCACCGGCGCGCACTCCATCATCGGCCTGGTGGCCGGGCCGAAGTTCGGTCCGTCGGCCGCCGTGCTGCGCGTCCAGGGGCTCGCCCTGATCGCGACCTTCATGGGGGCGGTGCTCGCCTACGCCCTGCTCAGCCTCGGGCGCTATCGCGAGGTGCTCTCGATCAACGTCGCCGTTCTGCTGTCGAGTGGCGCGCTCACCGGCTTGCTCGCCTCCAGATACGGCGCCCTCGGCGCCGCCAGCGCCACCACCGTCGTCGAGTTCCTCTACACCGGGATGCTGGCTGTGGCGGTCCTGCGCTCCGGAACGCGCCCGCGGGTCTCGCTCGGCGGGATGGCGAGGGCGCTGTTGGCAGCGCTGCTCGGGGCGCTCGCGCTCGTGCCGCCGGGCCTGCCCGCCGTCGCCAGGCCGATGCTGGCCATCACCGTCTACTGCGCGGGCCTGCTCGTGCTCGGAGCCGTGCCGGCCGAGCTGCTCGAGCAGATCCCACGGCTGCGCCGCTCGCTCGCTCGCTAGCCCGCGCTCCCCACGCCGGCTCATGGCCACGCCTCACCGCACCTACGATGCGTTGGTGGGCCCGTGTGAGAGCCGATCATGAAGCTGCGCCTCTACCACCACTTCGATGGAGCCCGCGTCGCCTACCGCGAGCTCGGCGCCGGCCCGCCGCTCGCCCTGCTGCACTCGGGGGTGCTCTCGCACAAGGAGTGGGAGCCCGCCGTCGCCGGGCTCACCGACCGCTTCCGCGTCGTGCTCCCCGACCTGCCCCTGCACGGCGCCTCCGAGGATCGTCCCGGCTACCCATACACGCTCGACTGGCTCGCCGACGTGCTCGCCGGGTTCGCCGCCGAGGTGCTCGGTCCGCGTCCATTGCTGGCCGGCCACGACGCCGGCGCGGAGATCCTCCTGCATGCCGTCCTCACCGGACGCACGCGCCCCGCGAGGCTCGTGCTGATGCCCAACCGCCTGCACGCGCGCCCGTCTCATACCGGCATGCGCACCGCCTGGCGACTGACCGCGCAGATGGCCGCCGTCCCCGGCCTCGACCGCCTGCTCGCCCACGGCGCCCGCGCCGTGTTCACGCCCGAGCGCGGCGTAGGCCTGTCGGTGCGCGCCAACCCGGCCGCAGCCGACCTGTTCCGCCACGCGTTCGCCGACGTCCCCGGCAACCCGGGTCTCGCGCGCTCCTGGGCCAAGTTCGCGCGGAGCTGGCCGCGCGGGGCGCAGACCCAGCTGCTCGCCGAATACCAGTGCCTGGACATGCCCGTGCTGCTGCTGTGGGCCGACCAGGACCGCATGCATCCGCTGGCGACGGCCGAAGAGGCGCTCGCGCTACTGCCCCACGGCCAGCTGCGCGTTCTCGAGAGCGTCGGGTTTCTGATGGCCTACGACGACCCCGTAGGCCTCGCGCGGGAGCTCGCCGCCTTCTGCGGGTAGCGTCTTCTCCGGTGTTAGTTGGTGTCTGCCTCTCGTTGGGCATATCCTCTTCGGTAGTGGCGTATCGCCATGGTTATACGGTATGCGAGGTCGGTAGGGGCCTGTGGGCGTATCTCTTCGGTAGTAGTGTATCGCCATGGTTATACGGTATGCGAAGATGCGCACAGCGCACGCTTAGGTTCTAGGTTCTAGGGTCCTATCCAAAAAAGGAGAGCCGATGTCGGATCAGCAGCTGTGGGGCGGGGAGACCGCCAAAGCCGTCGAGAACTTCCCCATCTCCGGCGAGACCGTGCCAGCGTCGGTCATCCACTGGCTGGCGCGCATAAAGGGCGCCGCCGCAGCTGTCAACTCGGAGCTCGGGCTCCTGCCCAAGCGCAGCGCCGCTCGCATCGAGAAAGCGGCAGCCGAGATCGCCGCCGCCAAGCACGACAGCCAGTTCCCGATCGACGTCTTCCAGACCGGCTCGGGCACCTCCACGAACATGAACGCCAACGAGGTCATCGCCAAGCTTGCGGGGCCCGCCATCCACCCGAACGACCACGTCAACATGGGCCAGTCCTCCAACGACGTGTTCCCTTCGGCCGTCCATCTGGCCGCGCTGGACGTCGCCCAGAACGAGCTGCTGCCCGCGCTCAAGCAGCTCGAGCGCTCGTTCGCGAAGAAGGCCAAGAGCTTCCAGAACGTCGTCAAGGCCGGGCGCACGCACCTGATGGACGCGGTCCCCGTCACCCTTGGCCAGGAGTTCGCGGGCTACGCGGCGCAGATGGCGCTGGGTCAGGAGCGCGTGCAGTCGGCGCTCGTCCACGTCGGGCAGATCCCCCTCGGCGGCACCGCCACAGGCACCGGGCTGAACACGCATCCGCGCTTCGCCGAGAGGGTGCGCGCGCGCCTGAAGCGGGAGTCCGGGTTGCGCCAGATCGCCGCGCCGCTTGACCCGTTCGAGGCGCAGGCCAACCGCGACGCGCTGGTCGAGCTCTCCGGTGCGCTGAAGGTCGTGGCGGTGTCGCTGACGAAGATCGCTGGCGACCTCGCGCTGATGGGCTCCGGCCCGCGCGCCGGCATCGGCGAGATCCTCCTGCCGGAGCTGCAGAAGGGCTCCTCGATCATGCCCGGCAAGGTCAACCCGGTGATCCCCGAGGTCGTCCTGCAGGTGTCTGCGCAGGTGATCGGCAACGACACCGCCATCACCGTCGGCGGGATGCAGGGCCAGTTCGAGCTCAACGTGCGCATCCCCCTGATCGCGCGCAACCTGCTGCAGTCGCTGCGCCTGCTCTCCTCTGCCACGCGCGCGCTCGCCGAGAAGTGCGTCGACGGCATCGAGGTCAACAGGGCCGGAGCGGCGGCGTCCGCCGGCGCGACGCTCGCGGTCGCCACCGCGCTCAACGGCGCGATCGGCTACGACAAGGCGACGGTGATCGTGCAGAAGGCCACCGCCTCCGGGCGCCCCTTGCGCGAGGTCGCCCTCGAGGAGGGCGTCGACGCCAAGCTGTACGACCAGACGATCGACCTGCGGCGGATCGCGCGCGGCAACCGCGGGTAGTCGTCTGAGGGTGGGAGCGAGATCCACAGCCCTCGTCGTGATCGCGCTGCTGGCGGCCGTGGCGCTGCCGGCGGGCCGTGGCGCCGCGGCCGCGGCCGCGGCGAAGGAAGCCGCTTGCGGAGCGGCCGCGCCGGAAACGCTCGCGCGGACGATCGGATCGGTCGCCGCGCACATCTACGCCGGCGAGGTCGCGAGCTCGGAGACGATCAAAGACCGCCACCAAGTGGAAGCCTACGCGCCGCTGCTGCAGGCGCTGGCCGACGATGACGAGGCCGCGGCCGAAACGGCCGTCACGAGCCTCGTGTACTCGCACACGCACATCGTGCGCCTGCGCGTGATCAGGGGCTCGAAGGTGCTGGCGGACGTCGGCGGGCCGTACATCCTCGCGCCGCTCTCCGGAACGCTGCGCCTGCACGGCCGCACGGTCGGCCGCTATGTCATGTCAGTCCAGGACGACGTCGGCTACGTGAAGATCGAGACCCGCTTCATCGGCGCGCCGCTCGTGCTGCGTGTGGGCCCCAAGAACGGCACGGGTGCGAAGAACGTGCCCGTAGAAGGCCTCGTCACGCCCGGGCCCGCGAGGATCCCCGAACACGGGCCGGTCACGTACAAGCACGTGATCTACCAGGCGTACTCGTTCAAAGCGAGCGCCTTTCCCAGCGGCCCGCTGCGGATCTCCGTGCTGGTGCCGCTGCCCGCCGGGCTGGCGCGCGAGAGCTGCACGGTGATCAGGGATTCGGAGCTGGAGGTGGTTGCCCGCCGCATCGCAGGCCAGTTCTCGCTGACGCCGGGCAACCTCCAGACGTACGTCGACCTCGTGCACACCGACACCGGTGGGCTGCTGTATGCACGCGTAGGCTCCCTACAGCTCGCGGGCACCACACAGCCGGGGCCGGCTCGGTTGCCGGCGTCGGGCTCCGTGCGCTACCGCGGCGTCAGCTACCGCGTGGCTTCCTTCCAGGCCCCGACCAACGTCGGGACGGTGCGCATCTATCAGCTCTTGGCTGGATAGCCGCAGACTCGGCGCAAGGCGCGGCGAGACGCGACGGATCTCGCGGCACGGGCACTCAGCATTTTTGCCACACAATCGTCACAAACTGCGGCCGCCCGTCACATTCATTCGGCAAGACTCTGTCTCGTGCCCGCTTTCATGCACGGACTCCCACGCTCGCGGTCTGGCGCAACGCACCCACGACATCTTGGGGACCGGCGTCGAGCGAGCCCAATTCCGTCGGGCGCGGTCTATACACTTGCGCCTGTTGCGGGACCTTGCAACCCCCGATCTGCGCCAAGGCGCGGGATCCCCATTCAGATGGCCAACGAGCGCACCACCGAGACGATCGTCCGCGACCATCTCCAGCGATATGCCGCTCCCGGTCAGATCGTCGAGGAGCAGGTCTCGAGTGACCCCGCGATTCGACGAGCCCTGGCAGCAGCGAGCAAGTCAGGGGCGGGAGCAGGCAAGCCCGAGTTCATCGTCCGTATCCCCGATGCGCCCAACTTGGTCATTGTCGTCGAGTGCAAGGCAAGTGTACGCGCCCACCAGAGCGCTGAGCGTGACCGCCCCGACCAGTTTGCCGTAGACGGCGTCCTGCACTACGCCGCTCATCTGTCACGTCACTTCGACGTGATCGGAGTGGCGGTGAGCGGTACCAAAGCCAGGGATCTGCGGGTATCAACGTTTCGGCAGCTGCGTCGAGAGGCCGATCCCGAAGTGCTTGCTGGGCCGAACGGACCGGTGACAGCACTCGCGCCGGTTCTTGAGTATCGCCGGCTTCTTACCTTCGATCCCGCTGTACGTGCTCGGACGCATGCGGAGCTCATCACGTTCAGCCGGGTCCTCCACAACTTCATGCGTGACTACGCGAAGCTATCAGAGGCCGAGAAGCCTCTAGTAGTGAGCGGCATCCTGCTTGGGCTGCAAGACGAAGCATTCAATGCGATTTGGGACAAGCTGGGGTCAAAAGATCTTGCTCGAGAACTATTCAACGCAATCGATCGCCAAGCCAGGCGCGTAGGGCTGACCGAGGAGAAGCGACAGATCATGCTTGCGCCTTACGCCTTCATTACCACTCATCCAGAGTTGAGCAAGCGTGGTCGAGACGGTTCGGAGGAACCTTTGCGGCGTCTGGTTCGAGATATTGATTCTCACGTTCGTCCCTTCATTGACACCTATCATGATGTAGACGTACTGGGTCATTTCTACGGAGAGTTTCTGAGATACACGGGCGGTGACAAGAAGGGCCTCGGGATCGTGCTTACACCCCATCACCTCACGGAGCTGTTCGCGCGTATTGCCAACGTTGGGCCGGCGGACACGGTTGTCGATACGTGCGCCGGAACCTGTGGGTTTCTCATTGCTGCGATGGCCGAGATGGATAAAAAGGTAGGACAGCGGCCGACGGTTCATCAGGATATTCGTGCTCATCGGTTGGTCGGGGTCGAGCAGCAGCCTCACATGTATGCATTGGCTGTTTGCAACATGATCCTCCGAGGGGACGGAAAGGCGAATCTGTACCAGGGAAGCTGCTTCGAGGAGAATATCGTGGCTGCGCTATCGTTGGGCGTAGAGGGAAAGCACGAACGTCCGAATGTTGGGCTTATCAATCCGCCGTTTAGCCAGAAGGGGGAGGGTCTGCACGAGCTTGACTTTGTGGAGACGCTTCTTGACTGTCTCGTGCCTGGCGGATTGGCGGTCGCGGTGCTGCCCATGTCGTGCGCGATAGAACCGCACCCTCGCCGCACGCAATTGCTCAGTCACCACACGCTCGTTGCAGCAATGTCGCTTCCAAATGATCTATTCCACCCCGTCGGAGTTATTACGTGTGCGATGGTCTTCCAGGCTCATCAGCCCCACGAAGATGCCGCGCAGGCGACGTGGTTCGGCTACTGGAAGGACGACGGGTTTGAGAAGACCAAGGATCGTGGCCGGATCGATCTTCACGAAAGATGGGACGCCATACGCGATCGCTGGCTCGATGACTTTCACAGCCGTCGGGTGGTCCCGGGTCGCAGTGTCGTTCAACGTGTCACCGCCGCTGACGAGTGGTGCGCTGAGGCCTACATGGAGACGGATTACACAAGGCTCAGACGTAAGGACTTCGAAGCGCAGCTGAAGCGCTTCGCAATCTATCGCGCGATTCAAAGGACAGCAGATTTTCAGGACGACTCCGGCGGCGAGGGTATCTTGTGAAGGTGGCAGATCTCTTTGACGTACATTATGGAAACTCCCTCTCGCTTAACCACCTGAGCTTGGCAGACGACGGGGGTGGGGTCGCGTTTGTATCTCGGACGGCTCAGAACAATGGAGTCGTAGCGCGGGTCCAGGAGGTGCCGGACATTCGGCCTTTTGCACCCGGACTCCTGACCGTCTGTCTGCGCTCACGAAATCACGCGCTGTCGACGTTCGTTCAGGTGGCCCCCTTTTACACTGGGTTTCATGTGTTTATCCTGCGTCCGAAGCGGAAAATGGGGCTTAAGGAGCGCCTTTGGTGGGCGATGTGCATAGAAAGCAACCGCTATCGGTATAACTTTGGGAGGCAGGCGAATCGATCATTGTCGGGGCTGGAGCTTCCGAATAAGGTTCCTCGATGGGTCGAGCGATCGACCATCCCTCGCGTGAGGGTTGCACCAGCCAGCGCCGCGCGGGTTGAGTTGCCGGATGTGATCCAGTGGCGGAAGTTCGAATTGGGTGACCTGTTCTACGTTCACCGAGGTCGCAGTCTCGTGCGCCGGGACGCCCTGCGTGGGACCACGCCGCTGGTTACGGCTTCAGCCCGCAACAACGGTGTCAGTGCGTTCATCGCATCTCCGCCCGAACACGACGCTGGGAGGATCACTGTCTGCAGCAATGGCAGTGTCGGTGAGGCATTCGTGCAGTCCGAGCCGTTCGTCGCGACAGCCGATGTGACGATATTGGAGCATCGCGCTCCGATGCCGCCGGGCGCGAGTCACTTCATCTGCGCGATCATCAGGCTTGAGAAATACAGATTCAACTACGGACGAAAGTGGCCGGCGGGCAGGTTGGAGCGCTCTGCCGTGCGGCTTCCCGTCACCGAGGACGGAACGCCGGCGGTGTCGGCGATGGATCGCTATATGAGGAGCCTTCCTCTGAGCGCGGCACTCTCTGCATAGCGCCGCCGGGCTGGGCCAATGAGGCCATAGGCGAAGAGACATCATTCCCGCGGCAGCGCCCCGAACAGCCGCGCGACCGTGCTCACCACCCCCGGCTTAGCCCGCCCGCCGTACGTGAACAGCCCCTTCTGGTTGAGCCCTTCGATCAGCTTCAGCTTCGGCAGCACCTGTTTGATCGAGCCGCCCTCGAACGTCGGCGTCAGCGGGTAGTCGCGCAGCACCCAGATCATCATCGCCGTCAGCCGCGGGTCGGCCTCGTACACGGCGATGTGCTCCGCCAGCACCTTCGCCTGGTAGGCGTAGCTGCCGCCGCTGCCCGCGGGGTTCAGGCCGTTTGATTCCGCGCCGAACTCGCTGACCACCAGCACCTTGCCGGGGAACGTGCGTTCCATCGCCGCCAGCCGCTCGCGCATCTTCGCCGCCAGCTGGCTGGGGCTGTCGCTCGGGTAGTCGTACCAGCCCGAGTAGTCAGTCTCCGCGACCGCGTCGACTTCGGAGTACAGCGCGCCCGCGTGCGCCGGCGGGTGATCGCCCCACACGTCAACCGCCACCATCCGGCCCGGGTCGTGCTCGTGCAGCCAGCGGGTGGTGTCGCGCACGTATTCCACCTCCTGGCTGTCGCGGCCGTTCTCGGCGACCTCGTCCACGAGGTTCCACGCGAAGATCGACGGGTGCAGCTGCTCCGCCAGCGCCGCCGTCTTCGCCTGCTGCTCCGCTTCCGCGAGCAGCTTGGGCGTCGTCGAGTACCACATCGCCGCCCCTTCCACCGGGCCGATCCCCTGCCACACGAGGATGCCCGCTTCGTCGAGCCGTTCCAGCATCGACGGGTACAGCGGATGCTGCGAGCGCACGACGTTCGCGCCGATCTGCTTCAGCTCGTCCACGATCGTGGCCTCGTCGCCCGGGGTCAGCGCGTCGCCGTGCCCCCGCGCGTCCTCCTGGATCGACGCGCCGTGCAACTGCAGCTGCGTGCCGTTCAGGTACACGTGGCCGCCGTGCCACGTCAGCTGGCGCAGCCCCACGTTGGCCGCGTAGCTGCTCTCGTGGCCGACCGCCAGCGTCAGCTGGTACAGGCTGGGGCTCGTCGGCGACCACAGCGCGGGCGTAGCCACCGTCGCGGTGGCCGTGTCCGTCGCCGCCTGGCCATGCGCGAGCGTCAGCGCGGGGAAATCGATGGGGATCGTCTGCGCGCCGCGCGCGAGCGAGCCTTCGGGGACGATCGTGCGGCTCGGCCCGTAGTTGTGGACGAGCACGCTCACCTTCACGCTCGCCTGCGTTTGACTCGATTCCCGCCCACCCACGTCCGGCGCGAGCGTCGTCTGGATGGACGGCTGGGAGAGTTCGCTTTCGCCGATCTCGCGCACGTCCACTTCGCCGTCGATGCCGCCCCAGTTGAACCACGTGCGGTGAAAGCCTTCGCGCGCCTGCCGCGCGGGGTTCTCCCAGTCGACGCGCACCACCACCGTGTGCGTGCCCGCCGCCAGCTGCGCGCGCTCTTCGAACGGCAGGTAGGAGCCGTGGTGGGAGCCAAGCTCGCGCCCGTCCACCCACACCGTCGCCAGGTAGTTCGCCGACTGGAAGCCCAGCGCGTACGTGCCCGCCCGCGGCGCCTGGAAGCTGGTGCGGTACCACGCGATCGAGCCTTCGTAGTTGCGCCCGCCCGCCTTGCCCGTATACGGCGTCGCGTCGACCACGTTCGGCACGCTCACCGTCGCGCCGGCGAAGCCGCCGCGCTGCCAGCCCAGCGACAGGCCGTGGTTGGCCGGATCCCTGCGCAGCGTCCAGCGCGTCAGCGGCACGCGCCCGCCCGGCCCTTCGAACGTGAGCGGCGCCACCGGCGGCGCCTGCGCCGAGGCGACCGTCGCCGCCAGCACCGCCGCGGCGAGCATCAGGACGAGGACGATCGCGAATGTCGGTTTCCGCATGGCGCTGGCCACGATCCTTCAACAACCGGCGGACGCCGTCAGAGCGGCGGAGCCCGCGGATCTGGCGGAATCGTCCGAATCGGCCGCCAGCAGCCCCCTCAGCAGCGCCAGCGCACCCGCCTTGTGCAAGGGTTCGTTGAGGTTGCCGCACTTGGGCGACTGCACGCACGACGGGCAGCCGCTCGCGCACGGGCAGCCCGCGATCAGGCGCAGCGCGTCCGCGCACAGCTCCTCGAAGCGCGCGAACGCCGTGCGCGTGATGCCGATGCCGCCCGGGTGGCCGTCGTACAGGAAGATCGTCGGGCCGCCCGTCTGCGGGTGGAAGCTCGTCGACAGGCCGCCGATGTCCCAGCGGTCGCACATCGCGATCAGCGGCAGCACCGCGATCTGCGCGTGCTCGGTCGCGTGCAGCGAGCCCAGCAGGATCTCGATCGGCACCGTCGCGGCCAACCCGCTGGCCGAGCGATCATCAATCGAGTGCGCGCTCGGCAGGCCCGACGGCAGCTCGAACCACAGCGCCTGCGTGGGGAAGCTCGTGGGGGGCAGGTCGAGCGCGAAGATGTCCACCTGCGCGTGGTCGGACAGGCGCCTGCGCTGGTAGGCGAGCACGGTGTCGGTGACGCTGACCTCGCCGAAGGACAGCGTCACGCCCAGCGCTTCGCGGCGGTCGAGCAGGCGGATGATCTCCGTGTCGGTCTCTGACTTCGGCTGCGTGTACCAGTCGCCGTCGAACGGCGCCACCAGCGCGCGGTGGCGCTCGAGGTCCAGTTCGTGGACCTCGTAGGAGCGTCCCTGGTGCATGTAGATCGCGCCCTCGTGGACGGTCGAGTGCGCGCGCGCCGCCTCCGTGGAGCCGAGCAGCTCGCCCGAGGACACGTCCACGATCGCGAAGCTCTCCGGCGACGCCGAGCGCAGCGACACCTCCGCCGCCGGGTAGCCGCCCGGCCGGCGCGCGACGTAGGAGTCCTCGCCGACCGTGCCCGAGCGCCTGCGCAGCTCGCCCGCGCTCTGCAGCGCCTCCGCGTGCGCCTCCCAGCGCGGGCCCAGGAACTCCGCGTCCGCGCGCGAGATCGGCCCCTCGTGCGCCGCGCACAGCAGGTGCTGGCGGTAGATCAGCTGGCTCTCGTGGTCGAGGATCGCCGCCTCCACCGGCCGGTCGAGGAAGTCCTCCGGGTGGCGGCAGAAGAACTGGTCGAGCGCGTCCTCGCCCGCGACGTACACCGCCAGGCCGCGCCCGCGCCGCCCCGCGCGGCCCCACATCTGCCGCAGCGACGCGACGGTTCCCGGAAACGTGACCACCACGGCCGCGTCCAGCTCGCCGATGTCGATGCCCAGCTCCAGCGCGTCGGTCGTGATCACCGTGCGCAGCTCCCCGCGCACCAGCCGCTGCTCCAGCTCGCGCCGCTGCCGCGGGGTGTAGCCCGCGCGGTAGGGCTCCACCTGATCGGCCAGCTCCGGGTCGGTGCTCTGCAGATCCTGCTTCACCAGCCGGCTGAGCACCTCCACGCCCTTGCGCGACTTCATGAAGCAGATCGTGCGCGCGCCGTCCCGTGCCAGGCGCGCGAGCAGCTCCGCCGCCTCGCCGAGCGATGAGCGCCTGGCCCCGAGCGCCTCGTCGGTCAGCGGCGGGTTCCACACCGCTATGCGCCTGTGCGGCGTCGGCGAGCCGTCCTCGTCGATCAGCCGCACGCCCTCGAGGCCCGTCAGCCGCTCGGCCAGCTCCACCGGGTTGGCGATCGTCGCCGACGTCAGCAGGAAGATCGGCTCGGTGCCGTACGCCGCCGCGATGCGGCGCAGCCTGCGCAGGACGTTGCCGACGTGCGAGCCGAACACGCCGCGGTAGACGTGCGCCTCGTCGACCACCACCACCGCCAGGTTGGAGAACAGCTGCGCCCACGCCGCGTGGTTGGGAAGGATGCCCACGTGCAGCATGTCCGGGTTCGTCAGCACCACGTTCGCGTTCCCGCGGACCTCCCTGCGCGCCTCGCGCGGCGTGTCGCCGTCGTAGATCGCCGGACGCACGCGCTTGGTCAGCCCGAACGCCGCCAGCGCCCGCGCCTGGTCCTGGGCGAGCGCCTTCGTCGGGTATAGGTACAGCGCCCGCGCGGGCGCCTGTTCGCAGAGGATGTGCAGGGTCGGCAGGTTGAAGCACAGCGACTTGCCCGACGCCGTGCCCGTCGTCACGATCGTCGGGCCGGCCGTCGCCGCGTGCAGCGCCTGCGCCTGGTGGGCGTACAGGCGCTCTATGCCCATCCGCCCGAGCGCCGCCAGCACGTCCGGGTGCAGCTCCCGGGGCAGCGCGACTGTCCGCGCGGGGGCGGGCCCGACGTTCGCCTCGCGCACCAGCCGACCGTCCTCGCGTCCCGCGTCCAGCAGCGCGCTCCACGGCTCGGTTCTGCGGTCGATCGCCAAGGACTTGAGATAGTAGAGGCGATGTCCACCAGTCCCGCCGAGACGAACGCCGCGCGCTGGGCGCGATCCCGCACGTTCCACCATTCGCTGTATACGGCCGAGCGGGTCGCCGCCGACCGCCGCAAGAGTGTGTCAGTGTGCGTGCCCGCGCGCGAGTGCGCCGGAACCATTGATGAGATCGTCGGCGTGCTGGTCGGCCTGCGCGAGGTGGGCGCGATCGATGAGATCGTGGTCGTCGACGCCGCGTCTGCCGATGGCACGGCGCTCGTGGCGCAGCGCGCGGGCGCGACCGTCTACCAGGAGGCGGAGCTGCTGGCGGAGTACGGGCCGGTGCTCGGCAAGGGCGATGCGATGTGGCGCGCGCTGTCGGCGCTTGAGGGCGAGCTCGTGTGCTTCGTGGACGCCGACACGGAGGGCTTCTCCGCCCACTTCGTGACCGGCCTGCTCGGGCCGCTGGTGTGCGAGTCGGAGGTGTCGTTCGTGAAGGCCTTCTACCGCCGGCCGCTGGGCGAGGACGACGACGGCGGCGGGCGGGTGAACCGCCTGATGGCGCGTCCGGCGCTGGCGTCGCTCTACCCGGAGTTGGGCGAGGTTCACCAACCGCTGGCCGGCGAGGTGGCGGCGCGTCGGGAGCTGCTCGACGTGCTGAGGTTCGAAACCGGCTACGGGGTGGAGATGGGGATGCTGATCGACGCGTGGACGGAGGTCGGCCTGCGGGGCATCGCCCAGGTGGACCTCGGCGAGCACCGGCACGAGCACAAGTCGCTGCCGGAGCTGGCGCCGATGGCGCGGACGGTGCTGATGGCGATCCTCGCGCGCCTGGAAGGGGACGACCACCTGGGCCCCTGGTATGACCGTCTGGGCTTGACGGGCGACATCGAGTGGGAGGTGCTCGAAGATCTCGATCCGACGCCGACCAAGCGTCCATCGCTCGCGGCCATCGGCATGGCGCGCTCGGCGCGGTGAGCCGCCCGTCGCCCACGGGTCCGGCGCGCTGCCTGTACCTGGACCTCGACAGCACACTGCTCGGCCGCGGCGCGTCGATGCTGCACGACGGCGAGGGCAACGTCACGATCGACGGCGTGCGCGCTGTGCAGGCGTGCCTGCGGGCGGGGGTGGAGGTCGTGCTGATGTCCGGCCGCCGCCGCGCGCAGGTGATGGAGGACGCGCGCCTGCTCGGCCAGTCCTCCTACATCTTCGAGGCCGGCGCGTGCGTGGTCCTCGACGGCGAGGAGCACTGGCTGACGGGGGAGCTGCTGCCGGGCGAGCTGACGATCGCCGAGCAGATCGAGCGCTCGGGCGCGCCCGCGCTGCTGCTAGAGCGTTACAGCGGGCGCCTCGAGTACCACGAGCCGTGGCACGTCCAGCGCGAGGTATCGCACCTGTTCCGCGGCCTGGTGGACGCCGGCGAGGTCGACCGCGTGCTCGTCGAGCACGGCCACGCGAACCTGCGGCTGGTGGACAACGGCGTCGTCAACCGCCGCTCCGAGGCGCTCGCGGCGCTCCCGCACGTGCGCGGCTACCACCTCGTGCCGGCCGGAGCCTCGAAGGTCGCGGCGGTGGCCTTCCATCGCCGGGCGCGCGGCTACGAGCGCGCCTACACGTTCGCCGTCGGCGACTCGCGCGAGGACCTCGCGTGCGCCGCCGAGGTCGACACCTTCTGGCTGGTCGCCAACGCGCTCGAGCGCGACCCCTCGATCCGCGAGGCGATCGCTCCGCACCAGAACGTGCGCGTGTGTGACGCCGGCCACGGCCGTGGCGTGTACGAGGCCGTCGTCAGCACGCTCATGGCCGCGCCCTGACCGCGCGGTTTGGCGGGCGCATGGCGCCGGGCGCCGGCGCTCAGATGATCCCTTCTCGTTTCTCCTCCTCGTATAGCCGCTCGATGACGAACTCCTTGAGCAGCGTCTGATAGCCGGTGTTGCGCAGGGCGGCGAGCGCCTTCAGGCGGGTGAGCGTGAACTGGTCGAAGCGGATGGCGATCGGCGTCGTGCGGCCCGGTCGGATCAGATCCTGCATGCGCAGCGCCTTCTCCCGCCTGGCCTGCTGCGCGAGGAACTCGTCGGGATCGAGCGAGAGGCCTTTGGCGGGGTCGACTTCACCGGGGCGGGGCTGCGGCATGTTGTTCTCCTTTTTCGTCGAGCGTGCTCTATGGTATGCACGAAGTGTATACCATAGCTACACGGTCGCCGACCCGCTTCACGAGGTGTCACGGTGAAGCTTGCTCGGAGCCCCCGAGGCCGTTCGTTCTCTCTGGCGTGCCCAGCTGTGAACGGAGTGCTTCGCGTCCGCGATGCAGGCGTGACTTCATCGCGGCTCGGCTGAGGCCCAGCGCCTGAGCGGTCGCCGCCCCCGATAGACCTTGGATGTCACGTAGAACGAGGACGGCGCGTTGGTCGGGCGGAAGTCCCGCGACGGAGTCGACGATCCGCTCGACCTCGAGGCGAGCGAGGGCGGCATCCTCGACGGAGGGCGCTGGCGTAGCGGTGGCGATAGGCCTGCGAAGCGCCAGACGCGATCTGCGGATGCACTCGTTGCGAACGATTTGAAACATCCACGATGCCAGCGCGGCGGCGGCTCGCAGTGTCCCGATCTTTCGGTACAGGACGATCAGAGCCTCCTGTGTCGCGTCTTCTGCGTCCTCGGGTGTCGCACATAGTGTTCGAGCGAACCGCCGCACGTGTACGTGCGAGCCGGAGACGAGCGTCGCGATAGCGCGTGGATCGCCCTGCTGGGCCGCGTTGACCACCTGCTCGGTCGGCCACGACCAATTGTGCGTGTCAGTCATGAGAGTGGGCTTTCATTATTTCTTGGGGCACGGCATCTTGTATGAGGCTTCCGCGGTTGCGCCGCCCAAGAAGCTCAGTTCCCCCTTCACCGGCCAGCCGCCTTTCGGGCACCTGCTCGGCAGCGTTACGTAGGAGATCGTCTTATTGCCTTGCCTGTACGCGGCTCCGGCGCTGATGGTGCCTTCCTCGAACGACGCGTCGGGCGCTCCGGGCACCGTTTCGATGAGTGGCACGTTGCCGATGAACTCCTGGCCGAACGGAGGGGAAGAGCTGACGAAGTGGCCCGTCGCGAGCATTTCGAGCGAGACGGGTGTCGTACCGTCCACAAATGCCTCGAGGCTCCCGCCGGGGGCGAAGAACAGCTGCACCGAGGCCGTCTCCGGCACGCGTTCGCTGCCGAAAGTCACGGTGCCGAGCGCAAAGCCCTTGGGACCCGCGATCGATCGCTTGGGGCACAGCGCCGGCCCGCTCTGTTCGAGCACGCTCGGCGCGCAGGTGGCGAAACCCTGGGGGTGAAGTCTCTCACCAGCAGGCGCGTAGAGCCTGACACCGATCAGCGGTGGCGGGGAGCCGTCGTATTCGGTCCCCGAGATCTTGGCTTCACCCTGGATCACGGCGCCCGCGCCGAGCATGTCGCCGGTGCCGGGGAATCCCGCGATCGGCACGGCCATCGCCTTGAACGACGTGATCGTCGGCGCCGCCGACGCCTCGGTCGACAGGCCCGAGACCGCAAGACCGAGCACGGCTAGACAGGTTGCCGTTCTGCGTCGCGAAGCTCCCGTCTTCGGCTGCTCCGATGTGAGATGGATGGCGATGGTCATGACGAGCCTCCCCGTTCAGGTCGATCGAGCGTCGACTTGTGTGCATAAGAGGCCTGGCGCCGCGAAAAGGATTCTCTGGCCTACGCGCCCGACAGTCGCTGCCAGACCCTGCGCCAGAGCCCTGTCCGACGCCCACCAACCCGCCTACGCCACAGCGCTGGCGGTGGCACCGTCGCTCGCACCAGCGCCACCCACTCGTTCAGCGGCAGCTCGCCTGAGATCAGGCGGCTGAGGGCGCTCGTGACGGGTGCGCCGACGCCCGCCGACTCCAGCGCGCGCGCGAGCAGCGGCACCGACTCCAGCGCCTCGACCGCCTGGCCGATCCGCTCGGGGATCTCCGCCGCCGGCACGCCCGCCGCCAGCAGCTCGCCGGCGCGGCGGTTGCGGCTCTCGCGCGCCAGCGCCGTCGCCACGAGGTCGCCCGCGCCGGCCAGCCCGATCATCGACTCCGGGCGCGCGCCCAGCCCCTCCGCGTAGCGCCACACCTCCGCGAAGATGTGCCCGGCGGCCGCGCCCGCGGCGTTCAGGCCCTGGGCCTCCGTCGCTCCGGCGGCGAGCGCGGCGGCGTTCTTGGCCGCGCCCGCCAGCTCCACGCCGACGGGGTCGTTGGACTGCTCGCACACGACCCCCGCGCGCGTGAACACCTGCGCGAGCGAGCGCGCGAGCTCCTCCTCCGCGCACGCCGCCACCAGCGCCGCGCCCGCGTGCACCATCTCCTGCGCGTGCGCAGGGCCGCCCAGGCACGCCACGCGCTCGGGGTCGAAGCTCGCGCTGAGGACGCTCGTCGGCGGCAGGCCGCGCGGCGGGACGAGGCCCTTGGCCACCGACACCACGGCCGTGCGCCTGCCCAGGCCGGAGGAGCCGAGCCGCTCGATCACCTCGCCCAGCCCGCTCGAGGGCACAGCCAGAAACACGTAGTCGGCGCGCGCCACCCCCGCCGAGGCGGGCTCGATGCGCAGCTGCGACGGCAGCTCCACGCCCGGCAGGTAGTTGCGGTTCTCGCGCTCGCGATCGATCAGCGCCGCCTGCTCGGCCGTGCGCGTCTGCAGCGTCGTGCGCAGCCCTGCGCGCGCGAGCAGCACCGCCAGCGCCGTTCCGAACGAGCCCGCTCCGATCACCGTCGCGCGCCTGGCGCCGGGTGCCGGCAGCGACAGCCCGCGCGAGGAGCGTGGGCTCGGCGTGGGCTCGGAGGCGCCCGGGCTCGGAGTAGGCTCGGGCACGGTCATCTGATGAGCGAGAGTAGCGATCCGCAAGACGGCGTCGTCGCGTGGCACAACTGGGCCGGCGACCAGCGCTGCACGCCCGCGGCGGTGCAGCGCCCGGCGTCGATCGAGGAGCTCTCCGGCGCGATCGAGCGGGCGGCGCGCGAGGGACGGCGGGTGCGCGTCGCCGGCTCCGGACACTCGTTCAGCGACATCGCCTGCAGCGACGGGCTGATGCTCTCGCTGGAGCGGCTCGCCGGGATTCTCGACGTCGACCGCTCATCCGCGCTCGTGCGCGTGCAGGCGGGGATCACCATCCACGAGCTGAGCCGGCGGCTGGCCGCGCACGGCCTCGCCCTCGAGAACCTGGGGGACATCGACGCGCAGACGATCGCCGGCGCGATCTCCACCGCCACGCACGGCACCGGCGCGAGACTGCGCAACATCCCCTCGCAGGTGAGCGAGCTGACGCTCGTGCTGGCGGACGGCTCGACGCTCGTGTGCTCGCCCGAGCACGAGCCGGAGGTCTTCCGCGCCGCTCGCGTGGGACTCGGGGCGCTGGGCGTGATCGCCGAGGTGACACTGCGCTGCGTGCCCGCGTTCACGCTGCGCGGCGTCGACGCGCCGGCGCCCCTGGACGACGTGCTCGAGCGCTTCGACGAGCTCGCGCTCGGCAACGACCACTTCGAGCTCTTCGTCTTCCCGCACGCGCACACGGCGCTCACGCGCACCAACAACCGCACCGACCAGGAGCCGCGCCCGCGCGGCCGCGCGGGCGCGTATGTCAACGACGTGCTCCTCACCAACAACGCCTTCGAGCTGATCTGCCGCGTCGGGCGCCGCCTGCCCGGCGCGATCCCCCAGCTCAACCGGCTCGTCACCACGCTCGCCGGGCGCTCGGTGCGGGTGGACCGATCGTTCGAGATCTTCGCCAGCCCACGCCTGGTGCGCTTCACCGAGATGGAGTACGCGCTGCCCCGCCGGCACACGGCCACCGCCGTGCGCCGCGTGATGGAGCTCGTCGAGCGCGGCCGCTTCGCGGTGCCGTTCCCGATCGAGGCCAGGACCGTCGCCCCCGACGACGCCTTCCTCAGCACCGCCGCCGGGCGCGACACCGGCTTCGTCGCCGTGCACATGTACAAGGGCATGGCCTGGGAGCCGTACTTCCGCGCGGTCGCCGCGATCATGGACGAGCTCGACGGGCGCCCGCACTGGGGCAAGCGCCATTTCCACACCGCCGCCACGCTGCGCCCGCGCTACCCCGACTGGGATCGCTTCCAAGCGGTTCGCGCGCGCCTGGACCCCGACGGCCGCTTCGCCAACGACTGGACCGATCGGGTTCTCGGTCCTGTCCGAACCGCCCAGCCGGCCCGCTCCGCCCAGCTGGACCAGCCAGCTCGCCCCAGCGATGTCTGACGCCGCATACGCGCGGCTCGAGCGCGCGACCGCCGGCCTGCAGGCGCCGTTCGCGCTCGTCGACCTCGACGCGCTGTGGGCGAACGCCGCCGACATGGAACGCCGCGCCGCGCGCAAGCCGATCCGGCTCGCCAGCAAGTCGCTGCGCTGCCGCTCGCTGCAGGAACGCGTGCTCGCCCGCGATGGCTTCACGGGCACGCTCGCGTTCACGCTGCCCGAGGGGCTGTGGCTGGCCGCGCACGGGACCGACGACATCCTCGTCGCGTACCCCACCGCCGACCGCGACGCGCTGTGCGCCCTGGCCCGCAATGGGGCGGACGGTGGCGAGCGGGACAGGCCGCTGGCGGAGCGCGTGACTTTGATGGTCGACTGCGTCGAGCAGCTGGAGCTGATCGAGCGGGCCGCCCGCGCCCCGAACGACGCGCCGCCGGATGCGCGGCTGCGCGTGTGCATCGACATCGACACTGGCTGGCGCGCACTCGCCGGGCGCGTACGCATCGGGGCGAGGCGCTCGCCGCTGCGCACGCCCGAGCAGGCCGCCGCGCTCGCCAGCGCGATCCTCGTCCGCGACGGACTGCGGCTGGTGGGGATCATGGCCTACGAGGCGCAGATCGCCGGCGTCGGCGACGCGCCAGGTTCGCGGGGAATTGGTCCCTCGCTGCGCGCCCGCGCGATCCAAGCCATGCAGGCGCGCTCTGGGCGCGAGCTCGCCCCCCGGCGCGCGGCTATCGTCGCCGCCGTCGAGCGCGTGATCGACGCCCACGGCGCACCGCCGCTGGAGCTCGTCAACGGCGGCGGCACCGGCAGCCTCGAGCGCACCGCCGCCGAGCACGCCGTCACCGAGGTCGCCGCCGGCTCGGGGCTGTACGGGCCGACGCTGTTCGACGCCTACCGCGCGTTCACGCCCAGGCCGGCCGCGCTGTTCGCGTTGCCCGTCGTGCGCCGACCCGGGCGGGGCGTGGTAACCGCGCTCGGCGGCGGCTATCTCGCCTCCGGTCGGGCCGACGCCGCGCGGCTGCCCGCGCCGTATCTCCCCGCGGGCCTCACGCTCGACCGCCAGGAGGGAGCGGGGGAGGTGCAGACGCCAATGCTGGGCCCAGCCGCCGACGCGCTCGGGATCGGCGATCGCGTGTACCTGCGCCACGCCAAGGCCGGCGAGCTGTGCGAGCGCTTCGCCAGCCTGCACCTGCTCGAAGGCGAGCGTATCGTCGATGAGGTGCCCACGTACAGAGGCGAGGGACAATGCTTCCTGTGAGCGGCCGCCGATCGATCGACGAGCGGGGGCTGGAGGACATGCTGCGCGAGGTCGTCGACGCGCTCGCCGCAATCGAGCGCCCTCCCTGCTCGCCCGGCGAGCGCCAGGCGGCGGAATGGCTGGCCGCCCGCCTGCGCCGGATCGCGGGAGTGCACGTCGAGCTCGAGGACGAGCCATCGTGGGGGACCTTCCCGCCGACCGCCACCGGGCTGGGGCTGGCGGGCATGATCGGCGCGGCGCTCGTGCTGCGGGGGCGGCGCTGGGCCGGGGCGCTGCTCGCGGCCGTCACGTTCGCCGGCATCGTCGACGAGGCCCAGAACGGCCCGCGCATCCTGCGGCGGATCGTGCGTCGCCGGCGCACCACCGTCAACGTCGTCGCGCGCGTCGGCGAGCAGCAGGGCGGCGACACGGACGACGGCCGCCGGGAGCGCGGCGCCCGGGGGATCGACACCGGCGGCTGGCGGATCGACGCCAGCGAGCAGCGGATCGACACGCTCGTCGTGCTCGCCCACCACGACGCGCCCCAGACGGGGCTGGTGTTCGACCAGACGCTGCAGCGGCGGCTGTACGAACGGGTACCGCGACTGTTCGACCGGATCAAGAGCCCGCTTCCGCAATGGTGGATCGGGCTCGCCGGGCCGCTGTGCACGATCGCCGCCGTCGTCCGACGCGGGCGCGGGGCGGCGCGCGCGGGCGTCGCCATCGGCGCGCTCGGTACAGCAATCGTCGCGGACGTGTGGCGCAGCCAGACCGTCGCCGGCGCCAACGACAACCTGTCGGGCGTGGCCGCGCTGGTGGCGCTCGCCGAGATGTTCAGCGGGGACTCGGCGCCGGGGCTGCGCGTGCTGCTCGTCTCATGCGGAGCTGAGGAGACGCTTCAGGACGGCGTGCGCGCGTTCGTCGCGCGCCACCGCCACGAGCTGGCGCCGCACAGCACGTGCTTCGTCAACCTCGACACGGTCGGCTCGCCGCACCTGGTGATGCTCGAGGGGGAGGGCCCGGTGTGGATGGAGCAATACGCCGGTCCGTGGCTGCGCGATCTGCTCGAGCAGTGCGCGCTGGGACACGAGATCCCGCTGCGGCGGGGATTCCGCGCGCGAGCGTCGACCGACAGCATCATCCCCAGCCGCGCGCGCTACCCGATCGCCACGCTCGTGTCGGTCACCGACTGGCTCAGCCCCGCCAACTACCACCTGCCGAGTGACGTGCCCGCGAACCTCGACTATCGCACGGTCGCGCACGCCACCCGCCTCGTGCGCGAGCTAGCGCGGGCGCTCGCCGACGCTCCCCTCGGCTACGCAGGCGCCTGACCGCGGGCACGCGGCGACGCTCACACGAGACCCGCCAGCTTCCCGCCCGCGGTTGCGAGCGCCCTGACGGTGCGCGCCTCGAGGATCGCCTGCAGGTCGAGGATGCGCGCGTCGAACGCGTCCAGCTCGTTCTCACTCGTCACCGCATACGCCGGCACCCCGCCCTGACGTGCCCTCGTCGCGATCTCGAACGTAACGCTGCCGGCCAGCGCTCGCTCCTGAAGGCGCGACGCCCCCACGATCACCGCCCGCGCCGAGCGCATGCGCGCGTCGAAATCCACCTCCTCCAGCAGCGCCCGCACCTCCTCCGCGCTCCCGCCGAGGGTCGGCAGGGCACACGAGTCCGGCTCGGGCGCGCCGCCCGCCCGCAGGCCGCGCGCGATAGCCGCCAGGGCCTGCGCCGCCGACAGGCCCGGCGCGAACGGTCCGCACACGATCAGCGCGTGTCGCGGGATCAGATCGGTGGGGGAGGTCACGATCGGGCATCCTTCCAGCAATGGCCGGCGAGAAGGCGCAGCCCGTAGTCGTGGAGGTGAGCGGGCGCGAGGTGCGCGTGAGCAATCCCGGCAAGCCGTTCTTCCCCGACGCCGGCCTGACGAAGATGGACCTCGTCAACTACTACCTCGAGTGCGAGCACGCGGTCGTGCGCCATCTGCGCGAGCGCCCCACCGTGCTCAAGCGCTGGGTCGACGGGGTCGCCGGCGAGCCGTTCTTCCAGAAGCGCGTGCCCGACGGCGCGCCCGAGTGGCTGCAGACCGCCACCGTCACGTTCCCCAGCGGGCGCCACGCGCGCGAGCTCGTTCCCAACGACGCCGCGCACCTCGTGTGGGGGGTCAACCTCGGCGTCATCGACTGGAACCCCTGGCCGGTGCGGCGCGAGGACCTCGACCATCCCGACGAGCTGCGCGTCGACCTCGACCCCGGCCCCGGCGTCCCGTTCGCGGAGGTGCGCGAGGTCGCGCTCGGCGTTCGCGAGGTGCTCGACGAGCACCGCCTGCGCGGCTTCCCCAAGACCTCCGGCTCGCGCGGCATCCACATCTACGTGCGCGTCGTCCCGCGCGAGAGCTTCGAAGAGGTCCGCCGCGCCGCGCTCGCGCTCGCGCGCGAGGTCGAGCGGCGGATGCCCGGCCGCGCCACCAGCCGCTGGTGGAAGGAGGAACGCCAGGGCGTGTTCATCGACTACAACCAGAACGCGCGCGACCGCACCGTCGCCTCCGCCTACTCCGTCAGGGCCGTGCCCGACGCGCGCGTGTCGTGCCCGCTGGAGTGGGACGAGGTGCCCGACGTCGAGCCCGCCGACCTGCGCCTGCAGACCGTCCCCGCGCGCCTGCGTGAGCGCGGCGACCCCTCCGCCGCCATCGACGAGAACCCCGGCAGCCTCGACGGCCTGCTCGAGCTGGCCGCCCGCGACGAGCGCGAGGGCCTCGGCGACGCGCCGTGGCCGCCGCACTTCCGCAAGCACAAGGGCGAGCCGCCGCGGGTGCAGCCCAGCCGCGCGCGCAAGAGCGGCGGCGCGAAGCGGGCGAGCGGCGAGACACGCGCGGACGACCCGCGGGAGGACGCGTGAGCCTGCCGCTGACACCTCCCGTCAAGCCGCAGCTGGCGCTCTCGCGCAAGGAGCTGCCGGTGGGGGAGGACTACCGCTATGAGGTCAAGCTCGACGGGTTTCGCTGCCTGGCGTTCGTCGACGGCGGGGACGTGTTCCTGCAGTCGCGCAATGGCAAGCCACTAGGGCGCTACTTCCCCGAGCTCGCGTTTCCCGCCGGGCGCTATGTGCTCGACGGCGAGATCGTCGTGCGCGACGCCGACGGCCGCGAGGACTTCGACGCGCTCGGCCAGCGCATCCACCCGGCCGTCTCGCGCGTCCAGCTGCTCGCCGAGCAGACACCCGCGGTGTACGTCGCCTTCGACCTGCTCGCGCACGAACAGGACTCGCTGCTGGAGCTGCCGTTCACCGAGCGCCGCGCCGCGCTCGAGGCGCTGCTCGCCGGCGAGGGGTTTGACGCGGCGCCCGTCGAGCTGATGGGCACGGTCGCCAGCGCCGCTGAGGCCGAGCGATGGCTCGAGCACGCCGAGGGGGCGATCGCCAAGGAGCGCTCCGCGCCCTACCGCCCGGGCGAGCGCAAGGGCATGGCCAAGGTCAAGCGCGTGCGCACGATCGACGCCGTGCTCGTCGGCTGGCGCCCCGGCAAGGAGCCCGGCACCGTCGGCGCGCTGATCCTCGGCCTGTACGACGGTCCCGGGCTGCGCGTCGTCGGTCACTGCTCCGGTCTCAGCGCCGCCGAGAAGAAGCGGCTGGTGGGCTTCCTCGCCCCGTACGAGTCAGGCGAGCGCGGCTCCGCGGACCCCAGCCGCTGGAGCGCCGGCAAGGAGCTCGAGTGGATCGCCCTGCGCCCGGAGCTGGTCGTGGAGATCGACTTCGACCACGTCGCCGCCGGGCGCATCCGCCACGGCGCCAAGCTGCGCCGCTGGCGTGAGGACAAGCCACCGCGGGAGTGCACGTTCGGCCAGCTCTACGTGTAGCTTCGTCTAGCATCAGTCAACCGTGAGCGACGAGGGCAACCCCACCGCGACCGTCGCCGAGGAGGAGTACCTGCAGAGCCTGTTCTGGCTGCAGGAGGCCGGCCTGCCGATGACCGGCGCGAACGTCGCCCGCGCCATGCAGCTCTCGCCGCCCACCGTCCACGAGATGGTCGGGCGCCTCGAGCGCGACGGCTACATCACGCGCGGCTCCGACCGCGCCATCGCCTTCACCGCCAGCGGCGCCCAGCACGCCGAAGGCATCGTCCGCCGCCACCGCCTGATCGAGCGCTTCCTCACCGACATCCTCGGCGTGCCCTGGGACGAGGTCCACGAGGAGGCCGAGCGCCTCGAGCACGCCATGTCGCCGGTGCTGGAGGAGCGCATGCTCGCCGCCATCGGCAACGCCAAGACCTGCCCCCACGGCCACCCCATCGTCGCCGGCGCGCGCCTCGCCGGCGTGCCGCTCGCCGACGTCCAGGTCGGCGCCAGCGTGCGCGTGCTGCGCTTCGAGAACGAGGCCGAGGACCTCCTGCGCTACCTCAAGGTCTCCGGCATCGAGCCCGGCATGGAGGCCGTCATGGCCGAGCGCGGCCCCGAGCACGTCGAGCTGCAGACAGCCGACGGCCGGCGCCTCGGTCTCACCGCGAGCGTCGCCGAGACCGTCTCGGTGATCGCCGACCCGTCGCCGCCGCAGCGCACCGCGCTGCCCGAGCAGCTGGTGCTGGGGCAACGCTACGGGCGCTAGCGTGGAGGAACGGAGCAGTAACCTTTCCGAGGCGCTGCCGCGGGATTCACCTCAGAGTGGACGCCGCGCGAGCAGCCACACGTTGCGACGGTGAAACGGAACCAGCGCCAGGGCAGCGAACACGCGCGGACGGCGTTTGCGACGGGTGCGGGCAGAGATGATGCCCACACCGGGAGTGACCGACTCGTAGCTGACCTGGCGCACATCGAAGCCTTGGTCGGCGAACAGCAGACGAAAGCTTTTCCTGGTGAAGGGACGCCGATGGGTGTAGTCGTCCCACACCCATCGCTGGGCATCGGGCGAGGAGGCGAACACCGACCCTCCCGGTCGCAGGACACGTAGCGCCTGCGCGACCAATGCGCTGGGGTCGGCGATGTGCTCGAGCACGTCCTTCATGATGATCGCGTCGAAGCTCTGGTCATCGAATGGCAGTGACTCTTCGAGGTCGCCCTCGATCACGTTCTTACCGTGCTCTAACGCCATTCGCACCGCGTCGGGAGAGCCGTCTATACCGGTGTAGCAACGAAAATGCTCGGCCAGCCAGCCGGTGCCGCAGCCAATGTCCAGGAGCTCGGCGTCCGGCGCGAAGTGTCGCGTGACATCGGCCCAATAGCCTGGAAACCCGTGCCAGCCGAAGTACTCCGCCGTGTAGACCGCTTGCTCGCTCATCGCACAATCCAGTACTGGCTGAAGCTAGCACTCTCCTTTTGAGAGGCCGCACATCGGAGTCAGACGCCTCTAACTAACACAAATAGCGTGCGCCCCATGTTTCTGTCAGCTGTCGGTCGAGCTCACGACGGCCGTGATCTGGGCGTCCGGAGCGCCGGCGAGGAATGCCTCCGTTTCCGCCAAGCCATCGAACGAGCCGATCTCATAGAAGCGCTCTGTCGCGGGATAACCGCACAGCTCTCCTCGCCGTGCCAGCGCGGAGTACAGCACCGCGAGGTCGCTCTCGCCGCTGGCGACGCACTCGAGCGCGCCGGCTTCAAGGCCCCCGAGACCGTAGTCGATCCAGCGCATCTCGGGCGTCGGCGAACCCTTGTCGTGCGCGAGCACTCGCCCCCGCTCGTAGTGAACGTTCGAGATGTCCCAGAGCCCTTCGTTGCGGTACACAGCCATCAGCGCGGGCAGCCCGCTCTCACGCCAGGCGCGGCTGGCCGCCCGGTAATCCAAGCGCAGGTAGGTGTCTCCGTAGAGGACCAGGAAGCGCTCGGGAAGAAGCACGAGTGCACGCCGGATGGCGCTGAGCGTACCGTCCGGCTGCCCGTGGCTGTAGGCGACGCGCACGCCGAACCGTTCCTTCCCGATCCGCGACTCGATCATCTCCCCTCGGTAGCCGATGCAGATGACCACCTCTCGCGCTCCATGGCTTGCCAGCAGGCGGAGCTGGTGGATCAGGAAGGGCTCCCCGGCGACCTCCAGCAATGGCTTGGGCACCTCGCGCACCATCTCGCCGAGGCGGGTGCCAAGACCACCTGCGAGGATGCACACGGGGGGCAGGGTGTCGGCGCGCACCTCAGAGATCACCCCAGTCCAGGCCAGGCCGCGGTCGCGGGATCCCACGCGGCGCAGGGTGCGTCATTCGACGTGGTGCGTCGTCCGCGAATATCGGTATCGAAATCTGCTCGGGCATGATTACCTCGCGCCGGGCACCATAACGATCCGCGAGTTGGTGTGGCGATTTCTGATAAATGGAGACCAGGCCTTTCTCACTCTTTGTCGAGGCTACCCGCCGCTGGAGCGGGGTTAACCTCCCGCACTGGCATGTAAATGCCGGGCTGGGTGGCGCATGAACAGGGTCCCGCGGCCGGCGGCTCTCGCTACGGTGATATTCGCGTCACTGTCTCCGACCACCCATGAACGCTTGCTTCAGGCCGCCAGCAGCCGATCGTAGGCGGCGGTGAGCCGCTCTGCCGCTGCGCTCGATGAGTATCGGCGCAAGATCGCCTCGGGGTAGCTGACACGCGCGCCGGGGGGGCGAGCGAGCGGACCCGCGGCGAGCGCTCGTGCGATGGCTGGCCAGTCACCTGCGGCGACGAGCTCGACGGGCGTGCCTCGCACGACCTCGGGTATCGCTCCGCTCGTCGTGGCGATGATCGCCAAGCTCGTCGCCATCGCCTCGGCGAGCACCCACCCGAACTGCTCCTCCCAGAATGCATGGGGTATGCCATATGGGTTCAGCTGAGCTGTCGCTGAACTCTGGCTGGCCAGCACCATCGCCGACGCCTCGGCGTACACGGCTGGCATCTCCTCGTGGGCGACGCTTAGGATCTCGACCGCGTCGCTCAGTCCGAGCTCGGCGGCGTGCGCACGTAGACGTGACTCTTCATGACCTGAGCCGATGATGCGCAAGCGGGGACGGACGGTCTCACCGGCAGGCGTGCGGATCATGCCGCGGTGCAGCAGGGCGAGCGCGCGCAGGATGTCGTGGTGGCCCTTCTCCCACACGAGCCGGCCCGGCGAGATGATCGTATGCACAGCAGGACGCTGCGTGCTCGGCGGGGTGCTGAAGCGCGTGGCGTCGATTCCCGGCGGGCACACCGCTATCCGCTCCGGGGGGATCCCCTCGATCTCCAAGGCCAGCGCCGCACGCTCGGTGGAGGTCAGGTACAGATCTGTCTCCGCGAGCACCTGCTCGCGGAAGCGCCGCGCATGGCGGTTACGGTAGGCAGCCAGCAGCGGCAACGTCTCACCTACCGTTTGCACGAGACGAAACCCGTACCGGCGTCGGCGCCGTGCCGCTTCAGCCCCGCCCCAGAAGCTCAGCTCGCCAGCATGGACTATGTCAGCGCGGGCGAACGCGTCCTTGGCCGAAATGTATCTGTCACCCAGCGCAATGGCAGCGAGCTCGCCAATCGGTCCATTCGGCAACAATTCACGCAGCGTCCGTGCCGGCACGACACGCAAGCCATCCAGCGAGGGGAAGCGATCGGGGCCGGTGAGCATATATGAGACCTGATAGCGGTCCGGCAGCTCCAACCATGGACGCAGCTCGTACGGCCTGAACGGCCGGCCACGGGGGACGATGAGTACGGAGGGCACGCCGGATACCTATCGGCTCAGAGTCGCCTGACGAGCATGGCGAGATTGAACGAAGCCCGACCCCAGCTGATGCGGTAGTCGAGATGCCCGAGCTCACCGCCCCACTCGAGGACCAAGCGGTGTAGACGCGGACATCTCCGAAGACCTAGCGAGCTGAAGTAGAGGACGTTCGACAACAGCGCATAGGGCAGTCCGCCGCCCCTGAACACCCGCTCGACCGCTTTGTCGAGCTCCCATCCCGCGCGCCGCAACAGATCTTCGATGTCTTGTACTCGGTAATGGCGATGCTCGGCCTCGCGTGCCGGTCCCGGTCGGCCCTCCGGCGCCAGATCTCGCGTACGCTTCTCGATGGCTCTGTACAGGCGTGGTGACAGACGCCACAGCGTGGGCGCCACGCGTCGCGGGTAGTTGACGGGATCCAGCAGGTCAAACCAGCCCTGATGAGGCGTGGTGATGATGAGAATCCCTCCGGGAGCCAGGACCCGTCCGAGTTCGGTCAGGGCTCGCACCTCGTCGCGCACGTGCTCGATCACATCGGCGCACACGACGGCATCGAAGCTGTGATCAGGAAACGGTATCGCCTCGCACGATGCCTGCATCAGCTCCAGCGTCGGATTGCGCTCACGACCCGCCGCGACCTCGTCGGGATCGAACTCGATCCCGACGGCGTGTTTCGCCCTTCGCGCGTAGATCCTCGTCGCCTCGCCTTGAGCGCATCCCGCGTCGAGCAGTCTGCCCAAGCTGTTCGGCAACCAGCTGTCGATCAGCCAGACCCTGTCGCGAAGTTCATGTCGGAGGACTCCCACCGGCGCAGGCACGAAGCCGAACCTACCAGCCACATCCGAGCGGACCGTCGTCTCATCGCCCAGCCACATGAATCATCGGTTTCTGGGCGGATATCTCGCTCGTATGCGGCGGATCTGTGGCTGTTTCGTTTCTGACTCGCCGACTCGATCAAGTCAAGTCGTGTGACGTGGCGTAACGCCCGCTCGTCGGTGGGAGCGATCGTCTACAGCGAGCGGTACGCCTCGGCCAGCCGCGCGACGCCCTCGTCGATCTGGGCGGGCGTGACGCCCGAGTAGGCCAGGCGCAGCGTGTTCTCGCCGCCCTCCAGCAGGAAGTCGGTGCCCTTCACGAACGCCACGCCGCGCTCCGCCGCCGCCCGGTATAGGGCCTGCACGTCGGTGCCCTGGGGCAGCGTCACCCACATGAAGTAGCCGCCCTGCGGGACCTCGAACTCGGCGTCCGCCAGCTCGCTGCGCAGCGCGTCGCCGAGCGCCTGCGCACGCTGTGCCAGCGCCGCCTTCACCGTCTCTATCGAGCGCTCGATCGCGCCCGACGCGCAGAACTCGTACACGATCGACTGCGCCACCATGTTCGGCGAGATGTACGTGTTCGTCGCCAGCTGCGCGATCGCCGAGATCAGGTCGGGCGGTCCCACCAGGTAGCCCACACGGATGCCCGGGCACACCGTCTTGGAGAACGACGACGCGTACACCACCCGCTCGGGGTCCAGCGACAGCATCGTCGGCAGCGTCTCGCCGCTGAAGCGCAGATCCACGTACGGGTCGTCCTCGAACACCATGAAGCCGTGCTCGCCCGCCAGCTCCAGCAGCCGCCTGCGCTTCTCATACGACAGCGTGTACCCCGCCGGGTTCTGGAAGTTGGGGATGATGTGCGCCAGCGTCGGCCGCGCGCGAGCGCCCACCGTCAGCAGGCGCGCCAGCGCGTCCGTGTCGATGCCGTCCGGCTGCAGCTCCACCGCGTGCAGCGTCGCGCCGCGCTGTCGGAGTGACAGCAGCGTGCGGTCGTACGTCGGGCGCTCCACGATCACCTCGTCGCCCGCGCGCACCAGCTGCTCGAACAGGAACGCGTCCGCCTGCATCGAGCCGTTGGTCACCAGCACGCGCTCCGGCTCCACCCCGTGGCGGTCCGCGATCCAGCTGCGCAGCCGCGGATAGCCCACCGCCGTGCCGTACGCCGTCGTGCCCGCCGGGTCGCTCTCGAACGCCCGCACCGCCGCGTCGCGCAGGCCGTCCACGTCGACGATGTCCAGCGACGGAGCGCCGCGCGCGAAGGAGATCGTCGGTCCGGTCGTCGTCGCCACAGCCGCGTAGCTTAGGCGCCCGAGCAATTCGTCGTAGTCGTGGGTCAGCTCGCGGGCCGACCGCTCCAGCCGATCGCGGAAGCGCAGCAGCTCGGCCGGGCTCGGAGGCTGCGGCGCGCGGGCGGGTTGCGGGGCTGGCGGCGGCGTTGGGGCGGCTGGCGGCTGTGGGGCCGGTGGCGGCTGCGGCGCGCGGGGCGCCGGCGGCTCGATCGTCTCGTCCACGATCCTGCCGTGGGGCGCGCTCGTCGGTGGCGGTGTGCCCAGGGGAGGCGCGCTGGGTGCGGCGGAGGCCGGTGGTGGCGTGGCCGGCTGCGGATCGCCGCTCATCGCGCTCAGGGTGCTCTCCAGCTCCAGGAGCTTCTGCTCCAGCTCGCCCAGCGTTCTCGCCACCTCTGGATCCATGGGCCGCTTAGCGTAGCGGCCGGCACCGGGCAGGGCTGGCCGGGGGCAGGGCTGGCCGGGGGCAGGGCTGGCTGGGCGCGGCTCGGTCAGGAGGCTGTGAGCGGCGCGCCGCCGAGGACCTCGACGGCGATCCTCGCGGTTTCGGTGGGGGTGCGCCCGACGCGCACGCCCTTCGCTTCCAGCGCCTGCGCCTTCGCGGCGGCCGTGCCCGCGCTGCCCGACACGATCGCGCCCGCGTGGCCCATCTGCTTGCCCGCGGGGGCGGTGAAGCCGGCGATGTAGCCGACCACCGGCTTGCTCATGTGCTCGGCGATGTACTGCGCCGCCTCTTCCTCCGCCGAGCCGCCGATCTCGCCCGACAGCACCACCAGCTCGGTGTCGTCGTCGGCCTCGAACAGCTCCAGCACGTCCACGAACGACGAGCCCGGCACAGGATCGCCGCCGATGCCCACGATCGTGCTGCAGCCGAACCCCGCCTGGGCGATCTCGTTGCCGATCTGGTAGGTCAGCGTGCCCGAGCGCGACACCACGCCCACGTTGCCGGGCTTGAAGAACGACGCCGGGATGATCCCCACGTTGGCCTTGCCCGGCGACAGGATTCCCGGGCAGTTGGGGCCTATGAGGCGCGTGCCCGGATGGTCGCGCTTGACGAGGTTGTACACGCGCAGCTCGTCGTGGGCGGGGATGCCCTCCGTGATCGTGATCACCAGCCCGACGCCGGCGGCGGCCGCCTCGAGGATCGCGTCGGCCGCGAACCGCGGCGGCACGAAGATCATCGCCGTGTTCGGCCGCACCTCCGCCACCGCCTGCTCCCAGCTGTCGAACACGGGGATGCCCTCCACGTCCTGCCCACCCTTGCCGGGCGTCACCCCGCCGACCACGTTGGTGCCGTAGTTGCGGTTGTTGAGCGTGTGGAAGGTGCCCTCGCGCCCGGTGATGCCCGCGACGCACAGGCGCGTGCTCTCGTCGACCAGCACCGACATCAGGCGGGCGCTCCCACCGGCTTGCCGGCGGCCAGCGCGACGACCATCTCGGCCGCCTCGTTCATGGTCTTCGCGGCGTGCACGTTCGGTAGCGCCGCCTCCTGCAGCAGGCGGCGCCCCTCGACGTCGTTGGTGCCGTCCAGGCGCACCACGAACGGGACCGACGGCTTGATCTCCTGGAAGGCGGCGATCAGACCCATCGCCACCTGGTCGCAGCGGGTGATGCCCGCGAAGATGTTCACCAGCACCGCCTTGACGGCGTCGTTGGCGAGGATCAGGTCGACCGCCTGCTTGATCGTCTCCGCGTTCGAGCCGCCGCCCGCGTCGAGGAAGTTGGCCGGCGCGCCGCCCGCCTGCGAGACGACGTCGAGCGTCGACATCACCAGCCCCGCGCCGTTGCCCAGGATGCCGATGTCGCCGTCGAGCTTCACGTACTGCACGCCCTCTTCCTTCGCCCGGCGCTCGAGCGGGTCTTCGTTCTCCCTGTCCGACAGCCCCTGGTTCTCGGGGTGGCGGTAGAGCGCGTTGCCGTCCAGCGACACCTTCGCGTCCAGCGCCTTGACCTCGCGCTCGGGGGTCACGATCAGCGGGTTGATCTCCGCCAGCGTCGCGTCCTCCTCAAGCCACACCTCGTACAAGGCGACGAGCGCGTCGGCGACGCCGTCGATCACGTCCGCGTCGGCGCCGCCGTCACGGGCGAGGAGCGCCGCGTCCTCGTGCGAGAGGCCCTCCAGCGCGTCCACGTGATGGCGGATCAGCTTCTCGGGGGTCTTCTCCGCGACCTCTTCGATGTCCACGCCGCCCTCCACGCTGAACATCACCAGCGGCAGCTTCGCGGAGCGGTCGAGCAGCACCGACGCGTAGTACTCCGACGCTATGTCCGACGCGTGCTCGACCCACAGCGTGCGCACCACGTGGCCCTTGATGTCCATCCCCAGGATGTTGCCCGCGTGCTCGCGCGCCTCGCCCTCGTCCGCCGCCAGCTTCACCCCGCCCGCCTTGCCGCGCCCGCCGATCAGCACCTGCGCCTTGATCACCACCGGGTAGCCGACCTCGCCGGCTGCCTCCAGCGCGTCCCGCACGGTTGTGACGGCCCTCCCCGCCGAGACCCTCAGGCCGTGGCGCGCGAACAGCTGCTTGCCTTGATATTCCAGCAGGTCCATTGCGGCGCGGGACTCTAACGCAAGACGGCAGACCGCGCGCATGTGCCCCGGCAGGGCATAATGCCGCGCGATGCCCATCCCAAAGAACGTCACGTTCGTCACATTCGACGTATACGGCACGCTGATCGACTGGGAGACCGGGATCTACGACGCGTTCGCCAAGGAGGCCGCGCGCGACGGCGTCGAGATCGACCGCAGCGTGCTCATCCCGATGTTCCACGAGATCTCGCGCGAGATCGAGGGCGGCTCCTACGAGCTGTACGCGGAGGTGCTGCGGCGCACAGCCATCGAGATCGCCAAACGCCTGGAGTGGGCGCTGGAGCCCTCGCGCTCGGGCTTCCTGCCCGACTCCGTCCAGCGCTGGCAGCCGTTCAAGGAGACCAACCCGCAGCTGCAGAAGCTCGCCAAGAAATACAAACTCGGCCTGCTGTCGAACATCGACGACAAGCTGCTGGGACAGACCCGCCGCCACATACCCACCGACTTCGACCTGGTCGTGACCGCGCAGCAGGTGCGCTCGTACAAGCCCGAACCACCGCACTTCACCGAGGCCGCAAGGCGCATGGGCGGCAAGCGCGGCTGGGTGCACATCGCCTCCAGCCACTACCACGACATAGGGCCGTGCGTCAAAGCGCGCGTGCCCGTGATCTGGGTCAACCGCACCAAGGAGACGCTCGACTCCTCCCAGAAGAAGCCCACCGCCGAGGTCACGAGCCTCAAAGAGGCCGCCAAGCTGCTCGGCGTCACCTAGACGGCATCCCGCGCGTGCGCGCCGTCTCGCTCCACCCCGATGTGCTCGTCGTCACCAGCGCGCTGCTGCACGTCAACTGCGTGATCGTGCGGGGAGGCGAGGAGACGTTCGTGGTCGACTCGCCGGTGCTCCCCGACGAGCTCGACGCGCTGCCGACGCTCCTGGAGCAGGCGCGGTTCGCCGCCCCCAGCGGTCTGCTGGCGACGCACGGCGACTGGGATCACCTGCTCGCGCGCCTGGCGTTTCCGGGGGTGGCGCTGGGCTGCGCGGAGAGCACCGCCGAGCGGCTGCGGGCCGCGCCGGGCGAAGCCCAGCGGGAGCTGCGCGCGTTTGACGAAGAGCTGCTGATCGAGCGTCCCCGTCCGCTCGCGCTCGGCTCGGTGCAGGCGCTGCCCGTGCCGGGACGGTGCGAGATCGGCGAGCTCGAGCTCGAGCTGCACGACGCCCGCGGGCACACGCCCGACGGGATGGCGGTGTTCGTCCCGTGGGCCGGGGTGCTGGTCGCCGGCGACTACCTCTCCACGGTCGAGCTGCCCACGCTGAACGACGGCGGAGAAGTGGAGGCGTACCTCGCCACCCTGGAGCGGCTGCGCCCGCTGCTTGCGCGGAGCGAGCATGTCGTGCCCGGGCACGGGCCGGTGCTGGACGGCGATCGCGCACTGGCCGTTCTGGAGGAGGACGTCGCCTACCTGCGCGCGCTGCGCGCAGGGGGCGCAGACGTCGAGCTGCCGGCAGGTCGCCGCGGCGCCGCTCAGCGCAGGCTGCACGGAGAGAACGCGCGCTCTATTCGAGCGTGATCAGCACGAGGCCGGTGCTTCAGCACGAGGCCGGTGCTCCAGTTCCGCGCAGTGTGTGCTCTTATGTATTTACGATGTAGATACAGTAGAGCACGGCACGCGAAATTTTGAACATGCCACCCGCGATCGCCCACGACGCGGATGACGCCCGCGGCGGCGCTGGCCGGGCTGGTGCTAACTGGGCTCGGCTGAGGCGATCGTCGCGATCAGCGCCCCCGCCTGGATCGGCGCGCCCTCTGTGATGGGCAGCTCGACGATCGTGCCGGCCTTGTGGGCGGTGATCTCGTTCTCCATCTTCATCGCCTCGATGATGCACAGCAGCTGCCCCTCCTCGACGGTGTCGCCCTGTTTGACGAGCACCTTCCACATGTTGCCCTGCAGCGGCGAAGGCAGGGTGTCCGGCCCGCCGCCGCTCGCGGACTTGCGCTGGGCGCGCCTGGGCGCCCTGGGCGCGGCGCCCGCCGCGGTGCCGTTGGCCGTCGGCCCCGCGCCCGCGCCGGCGCCGGCGAACGGCGGTCCGACGACGCGCACGTCGAAGCGTCTGCCGGACACCTCGACGGCGTAGGTCTGCTCTACCTTCTCCGCCTGCTCCTCGTCACCCGCGGTGGGCGGGGTGGCGGGTGCGGGGAAAGCGAGCGTCTTCAGCCACTGCTTGTCCTCGAGCAGGTCCCTGCAGGTCTCGCCTCTGGCCCACTGCTCGGTGGCGAGCAGCGCCCGGTGGAAGGGGATGAGCGTCTTCAGCTCACCGATCTCGAATTCGGAGAGCGCACGCAGCATGCGCCTGGTGGCCTGCTGGCGGTCGGCGTCCCAGACGATCAGCTTGGCGACCATGGGGTCGTACATGGGCGAGACTTCGCCGCCTTCCTCGACGCCGGAGTCGACGCGCACGCCGGGGCCGGAGGGCTCGCGGTAGACGCCGATCCTGCCGGGTGCGGGGGCGAAGCTCTTGGAGGCGTCCTCGGCGTTGATGCGGCACTCGATCGCGTGTCCGCGCAGCTCGACGTCGGCCTGCGCGTAGGAGAGGGGCTCGCCGGCGGCCGCTTTGATGCCCTCCTTGACGATGTCTATGCCGGTGGTCATCTCGGTGACGCAGTGCTCGACCTGCACGCGCGTGTTCATCTCCAGGAAGAAGTACTCCGGCTCTGAGTCGGTGCCCTCACCGGTGGAGAACAGCCCCTCGATGGTGCCGGCGCCGACGTAGTCGACGGCCTTGGCGGCGTCCACGCCGATCTTGCCGATGCGCTCGCGCATCTGCGGATCGACGACCCATTCTGGGGCGGGAGACTCCTCGATGACCTTCTGGTGGCGGCGCTGGATGGAGCAGTCGCGCTCGCCCAGGTGGATGACGTTGCCGTGGCGGTCGGCGAGCACCTGCACCTCGACGTGGCGGGGGTCGTGCAGGTAGCGCTCGAGGTAGACGGTGGGGTCGGAGAAGAACTTCTCGCCTTCGCGGCTGGAGCCCTCGAACGCGCCCTCGAGCTCGTCCGCGGACAGCGCCACGCGAAAGCCCTTGCCGCCGCCGCCGCCGGCCGCCTTGACGGCGACGGGGAAGCCGACCTCGTCGGAGGCGATGCGCAGCGCGTCGGCGACGGTCTCCACGGGCTGGGTGGTGCCGGGCACGATCGGCACGCCGGCCGCCTGCATCAGCTCGCGCGCGCGCGTCTTGGAGCCCATCGCCTCGATGGCGCTGGCGGGCGGCCCGATGAACACGATCCCGGCGTCCTCGCACGCCTGCGCGAACGGCGCGTTCTCGGCGAGGAAGCCGTAGCCGGGGTGGATCGCCTCGGCGCCCGCGCGGGCGGCGGCGTCGAGGATCTTCTCGACGCTCAGGTAGTTCTCGGCGGCGGGCCCGTCGCCGAGGTTGTAGGACTCACCGGCGCGCTTGACGTGCGGCGCGTCGCGGTCGAGCTCGGAGTACACGGCGACGCTCGCCACGCCCAGCTCGTCGAGCGCGCGGATGACGCGCACGGCGATCTCGCCGCGGTTGGCTACAAGGACCTTGGAGAACATTGGCTGGACAGCTTATTTATAAGGCGGCCTCAAGGGCCGCCCCGCGGGTCGCGGGCTGGCGTTGAGCTGGCGCACCTGTCAGATCGTTCCGGGCGGAACGATCCACACGCTCTCGAACCCCAGCGCGTCGGCGAGCGTGTCGTAGTGGTGGTCGTAGTGCAGCACACCGAATCCCCGCTCGGCGGCGGCTGCGGCGATCAGGTAGTCGGCGACGGGCACCCGGGGTTGGTTCGCGCTCGCCAGCTCGCCAGACGCGGTCAGGGCCGCGGCGCACACTCCTTGTGTGATGGGCGCTTGGCGCAGGGAGCTCAGCCGCTTGGCGAGCAGTCCGTGCTCGACCTCGTCCTTTGCCGTGGTGAGAAGCTCGAGCGCCACCACCGGGCAACCGACCAGCAGATCTGCCTGTGCCGTGTCGCGGAAGTGTGCGGCGACCTTCGGGTGACGCTGGCGCGCCCAAGCTGACGTGTCCACGACGAGCGCGACGCCCGTGCCATACCTCACGTCGGTCGTGGCCGCTGCGACGGAGGCAGCCCGTCCGGAAGGTCTGACTCGCGTTTCGCGACGACGTCGCTCAGCTGCGAGAAGTCGTACGCGAGCAGCTCCTCGATCGCCCGTGCACGAGCTTGTGTCTCGCTGTCGGCTTGGCGGGAGATCTCCTCGGCGCCGCGCAACGCCAGTGTGCGTATCAGCCCAGCGCGCCCGTGAGTGCTGTCGAGATGCGCGCCGGCACGGTCGACGGCGCGTGCGAACTCGGGGTCGAGCGTGACTTGGACACGAGGGTGGGAGGTGGGCATGCAGCGAGTGTACCACCAGGATCACCACCGGGCGGCCGGTCGCGGCATTCGCGACCGTCACGGGCGGGGGCTCGGCGAGGCCCACGCTCAGGCGCCGCCGGTCATCGCCGCGCGGCACGCTCCCAGCCGACACGCCAGGGCCTCGCCGTCGCCGCGGTAAACCGGTCCGAGGCCGTCGCTCAGCAGCTCCTCGAGTGCCGCCACGCCGGGCGCGTACAGCGGCGTCGGGCTCGCGAGCAGGCCGGCGAGCTCGCCCAGCGCGGACGCGTTGGCGCACACCGCCTCGCGGTGGAGGGGCACGCGCCAGCGACCGGCGGGCGCCTGCGCGCTCCACAGCAGACGGTCGAGATCGCTCGCCAGCGCTGCACGGGAGCGTGGCGAGGTCAACTGCTGCGCCCGCGCGGCAAGCTGGCGGGATTCGGCGGGGTCGCCGTGCGCGATAAGCGAGCGGTTCAGCGAGCCGACACGGACTCTCGCGGCCAACATTGCCAGCGGGCCGGGTTCGAGCGCACGCGACGCGGTGCGGTCCAGGCGCCAGGAGAAGCTCTTTTCGCCGCTGAGCACAGCACGTTGGGCTATCATCTGTCAGACACCTCCGAAAGTAGTTAGACGGTGTCTGTAACCTATCATATGAATACACCGGTTTCACGATGAGCGCATCGTCTACGCCGGACGAGCTCGATTTGGTGATCGACTTCGTCAACACCCTCGACGTGGAGGCGGGCCGAGACGAGCTCGGCGGTGCGCGTGAGCTCGACGCGTGGCTGGCCGGCCGTGGGCTCACGAGCGTGTCCACGACGCCCGCGCGCGACGTCGAGCTCGGCCACGCGATCGAGCTGCGCGAGGCCCTGCGCACGCTGATGCTCGCCAACAACGGCTCCCACCACGAGCACGCGGAGGGCCAGCGCGCGCATGCGCCGCATGCGACCGAGACCGAGACCGAGCGCGAGCGCGCAAGCCGCCAACTCGAGCTTGTCGCTCGCAGAGGCGAGCTCGGCGTCCACTTCGCCGCTGACGGCTCAGTCGGCGTCGAGGCTGGCGGCGAGGGCGTCGACGCCGCGCTGGCACGGCTGCTCGTGCCCGTCGCGCGGGCGATGGCCGACGGGCGCTGGCAGCGCGCAAAGGCATGTCGCGCCGCCGACTGCACGTGGGCGTTCTACGACCGCTCGCGCAACCGCTCCGGCGTGTGGTGCGACATGGCGGTGTGCGGCAACCGCACGAAGGTCCGCGCCTACCGCGAGCGCGCCCCGCGCGAGCTCCGCTGAGTCAGGCCGGCGCGCCGACGATCATCCCCGCGCCGACCGTGCCGTTGCTCGACTCGTCGATCAGGATGAAGCTGCCGGTGCGCCGATTGCTCGTGTACGAGTCGAACACCAGCGGCGCGCTCGTGCGCAGGCGCACGCGGCCGATGTCGTTCAGCGCGAGCTCACCCGTTGGCGGGTCGCGCTCGAGCGTGTGCACGTCGAGCACGTCCTCGATCGCATCCACCACCGCCGTCGCGTTGCGCGAGGTGTGCTTGAGCACGTAGCGAGCGCCCGCCCGCAGCGGCTGCTCGGCCATCCAGCACACGTCCGCCCGCAGCTCGCGCGCCACCACCGGCGCATCCTCCGGGTGGCAGATCAGCTCGCCGCGAGCAACGTCCAGCTCGTCCTCCAGGCGCAGCGTCAGCGACATCGGCGCCATCGCCTCCTCCAGCTCGCCGTCGTACGTGTCGATGCCCGCGATGCGCGTGCGTCCACCCGTCGGCAGCACCGCCACCTCGTCGCCCAGCCGCAGCGCGCCGCTCGCCAGCTGCCCCGAGTAGCCGCGATAGTCCTCGGCCGTCGTCCCGCCACCCGCCGCCAGGCCGCCCGCCGCCCCGCCGTTGCCCACCGCCGTTGCGCTCGCGCCCGGGCGGATCACCCACTGCACGGGGAAGCGCGCGGGCTTCTCGTCGGGGTGGTCGTACGCCACCTCCACCTGCTCCAGCAGGTCCAGTAGAACGGGGCCGTCGTACCAGCTCATGTTCTGCGAGCGCGCCACCACGTTGTCGCCGTTCAGCGCCGAAATCGGGATGTAGGAGGTCGCCGTGCGTCGCGGGTTCTTGCCGCCGCGCAGCTTTTCCGCGAACAGCTCGAACTCCTCCACCAGCTCCTCGTAGCGCGCCTGGGAGTAGTCGACCAGATCCATCTTGTTGATCGCCACCACCATCTGCGGGATTCCCAGCAGCGCGCTGAGGAACGCGTGGCGCTTGGACTGCTCCAGCACGCCGCCGCGCGCGTCGATCAGCACCACCGCCACGTCCGCCGTCGACGCGCCTGTGACCATGTTGCGCGTGTACTGGCGGTGGCCAGGGCAGTCGGCGATGATGAACCGCCGCTTGGCCGTGGCGAAGTAGCGGTACGCGACATCGATCGTGATGCCCTGCTCGCGCTCGGCGCGCAGGCCGTCCGTCAGCAGCGCCAGGTCCAGCGTGCCCTCGCCGCCACGGCGCTCAGACGCCTGCGCCACCTGCGCCAGCTGATCCTCGAACACCTGCTTGCTGTCGTACAGCAGCCGCCCGATCAGCGTGCTCTTGCCGTCGTCCACCGAGCCGGCGGTGGTGAACCTCAAGAGATCGAGGGTCATCGGCTCGTAAGGAGAAGGGGCCGAAGGCCCCGACCACGGCCGCCCGGAGGGCGGCCGTCCTCAGAGGGGCGGCGGCTGGATGCCGACGCAGGCATCCTAGAAGTAACCGGCCTTCTTGCGGTCCTCCATCGCCGCCTCCGACACGCGGTCATCCGCACGGGTCTCGCCGCGCTCGGTGATGCGCGTCGCCGCGATCTCCAGCACCACCTCCTCCAGCGTCGCCGCCTGCGAGCGCACGCCGCCCGTGCAGCTCATGTCGCCCACCGTCCGGTAGCGCACCGTTTCCGTGAACACCTGCTCGCCGTCGATCAGCTCCGTGCCCTCGCGCCACGCGTACAGCATGTCGTCGCGCTCGAACACCCGGCGCTCGTGCGCGAAGTAGATCGACGGCACCTCCAGCCGCTCCTGGTCGATGTACTCCCACACGTCCAGCTCCGTCCAGTTCGACAGCGGGAACACGCGCACGTGCTCGCCCTTCCTGATGCGCCCGTTGTACAGGTTCCACAGCTCCGGGCGCTGGTTCTTCGGGTCCCACTGGCCGAAGTCGTCGCGGAAGGAGAACACGCGCTCCTTCGCCCGCGCGCGCTCCTCGTCGCGGCGCGCGCCGCCGAACGCCGCGTCGAAGCCGTGCTCCGCGATCGCGTCCAGCAGCGTCACCGTCTGCAGCTTGTTGCGCGACGCGCGCGGCCCCGTCTCCTCCACCGCGCGGCCGTTGTCGATCGAGTCCTGCACGCTCGCCACGATCAGGCGCTCGCCCAGCTCCGCCACGCGGCGGTCGCGGTACTCGATCACCTCCGGGAAGTTGTGCTCGGTGTCCACGTGCATCAGCGGGAACGGGAACGGCGCCGGGCGGAACGCCTTCTCCGCCAGGCGCAGCAGCACGATCGAGTCCTTGCCGCCGCTGAACAGCAGCACCGGGCGCTCGAATTCCGCCGCCACCTCGCGCATCACGTGGATCGCCTCCGACTCCAACGCGCGCAGGTGGCTCAGCTGGGGGCGCGCCGCGACGCTCATCGGCGCTCCGCGTCGTTCCCGAGCTCTCCAGACGCTGACGCGTGAGGAGAGCTCGTGCCCGACACTCCGCTTTGCGGGAAGGAGTCATCGGAGCTTCGGTGGGCGTTCACGGCTCCACCACCTCCACGTGCAATCCGCACTCCGTCTTCTCGGTTCCCGCCCAGCGGCCCTCGCGGCCCGAGCCCGGCTGGGTGCACGGCGCGCAGCCGATCGACTCGTAGCCGCGGTCGTGAAGTGGGTGATAGGGGAGTCCGCGCGAGTGGATGCGCCGCCACAAGTCCTTGTCCGTCCAGTGCGCCAGCGGGTTGTACTTCCACAGCTCGCGCTTGGCGTCGCGTTCGATCAGCTCAGTGCTGGCGCGCGTCGGGCCCTGCTCGCGGCGGATGCCCGTGATCCAGCCCTCCGCGCCGTCCAGCGCGCTCTCCAGCGCCGCCACCTTCGCAACCGAGCAGCAGTGCTCGGGGCCGCTCCACGGCGTGTCGCCGCTGCTAGCGTCCTGGACCTCGATCTTGACGTCGAAGCGCTGTTCAAACGCGCGCCAGGTCTCGAGTGTCTCGGGGAAGAGCACGCCGGTGTCGATTGTCACGATTCGTACCGTCTTGCCGGTGCCCTGGTCGAGGCGCAGCAGCTCGTCGATCAGCACCGACTCCTCCTTCTGGAAGGAGCACAGCAGCACCGCGCGCTCGCCGTGGCGCGCAGCCTCGCGCAGCGTGTGCGTCAGGCTCAAGGTCGGGTCGAGTTGGGTGCTCACCGGCGCAATGTGCGTCTCTAGAGGAGGCATCTGATCTGGTCGTCTCGTTTCATCGAGTTCTTTAGGCTCATACCGCGCGTGCTCGCCCTATACCGCGCACTCGCCCTCGCCGCGGATCACTTCAAATGGGACGCTGCGGTTCCAGTCGATGAACGTGTTCATCGTCTCCAACCCGAAGTCCACCGGCATCGACAGGTCCTTCACCAGCGCCTCGAGCTCGCTCGTGCCCACGCGCTCGACGAAGTCCGTCCACTCCTCGCCGTCCTCGCGGCTGGCCTCGTAGTGGCGGACCCAGCGATCGACCGCCTCGGGCACCCGCTTGGACGGCAGGCGCAGCTTCAGACGCGTGCCGAACTTCACCTCGCCGCCTTCGAACACGCCGCCGACGTGCGGAATGTACGCCGGGATCGTGTGCTCGCCGACTTTGATCGACGCGCCCGTGAAGCCGATGCCGCCGACGTGGTGCTGGCCGCAGCCGTTGGGGCAGCCGCTGATCTTGATGTTCAGCCGACGCGTCAGCGCGTCGGTGATGTTCATCGCCTCGATCCGCTCCTGCACGGCCTGGTTGACGCCCATCGAGCTGGTGATCCCCAGCTTGCACGAGTCGGTGCCAGGGCACGAGACCACGTCGCTGATCTCGCGCGAGCCCGCGTCGCCGAACCCCAGCTCCGACAGCGCTCGCCACACGTCGTACACGCTCTCCTCGCGCACCCACCGCAACACGAAGTTCTGCTGCACCGTCGTGCGCGCATAGCCACCCGCGTACTCGCGCATGATCTTCGCAAGGCCCCGGAACTGCTCCGGCGTGAGGTCGCCGCGGGTGATCTTCGCCTCGACCGTCACGAAGCCGTCCTGCTTCTGCTCCGCCACGTTGGCCGCGCGGAAGCGCTCGAACTCCTGCAGGTCGCCGTTCGGGCTGTCGTAGGCCTGCGGCAGGGCGGGCGCCGACTCGCGCTCGTCGTCGAGGAACAGGCGCTGCTCGATCGAGAAGTCGCGTTCTGCCACCCAGTCGCCCTTCAGCTCCTCCTCCACCTGCCTGCGCAGCTCGTCGATGCCGTACTTGTCGACGAACACCTTGATGCGCGCGCGGGCGCGATTGGCGCGCAGCCACTCCTGGCGGTCGAAGATGCGCATCACCGCCTCCGTGACCTTCAGGTACTCGCCGTTGTCGAGCTCCAGGAACTCGTACAGCACCTGCGCGACCCTCGGCATGATCGACGTGCCGCCGCCGACGAGCATCTGCACGCCGCGAACCTCTCCCTCGGCGCTCTCGCGCACGCGCGCCCTGAAGGCCACGTCGTGGATGCCGCTGATCGCGCGGTCGCGCGGGCTGCCGTCGAATGACGTCTTGACCTTGCGCGGCATCCCCTGGGTCGTCGGGTGGCGCACGAAGTAGCGCACGTACGCGCCCACGTACGGGGTCAGGTCGAACAGCTCGTCCTTGGCCACGCCCGCCCACGGGTCGCCGGTGACGTTGCGCATCGTGTTTCCGCAGCCCTCGCGGCTGGACAGCCCGGACTCGCCGAGCTCGCGGATCAGCCTCTCCGCATCCGGCAGCGGGACGTGGTGCATCTGGATGTTCTGGCGGGTCGTGATGTGGCCCTTGTTGAGCGGCACGTACTTCTCGACCACCGCCGCGAACGCCTCCATCTGCTCCGGCGTCACCCCGCCGAACGGCAGCTTCACGCGGATCATCTGCACGTCCGCCTGGCGCTGTCCGTACACGCCCTGCTTGAGGCGGAACTTGATGAACTCGTCCTCCGGCGTGTCGCCGGCGAGGTATCTCGTCGCTTCTGTCTTGAAGTCGTCGAACTCCCGCTCGAGGATCGGGATCACGTGCCCAGGGACGTTCTGCAGAACCTCCGGGTCTGCGAGCGTGCCGCGCTGGGCGGAGATGGAACCTGGCTCCATGTTGCGAAACCTCCTGACCCGGGCTCGCGGCCCGGGCTGTGTTCGACCACACCGGTCACTGGACAGCTATTGCGCTAAAGCCTAGCGGCTTTTAGGTATTTATCCAGGGGTCGCGCAGATCCCCGTGCGGCCCGCGCTCGACGCCCTCCTGGAGGGCCGCGCGTTGCCAGCCGTCGAGGGTGGGGGCAGGCTGGCTACGCGGAGGGGCGGTGGCGCGGATGAAGCACTCCAGCGCCGCCACGATCGCCGCGGCCTCTTCGGGGGAGGGGGTGGGGGCGATTGCTCTGTTTACGTGCAGTGTGCGCAATCGTTATTACGTGGTGGTGGTGGTGGTGGTGGTGGTGGAGGAGGAGGAGGAGGAGGGCGGCGGATCACAGCGGGATGTTGCCGTGCTTGCGCTTGGGCCCCGGCTCGCGCTTGCCCTGCAGCGTGCGAAGCGCCACGATCAGCCGCGGGCGGGTCTCGTGCGGCACGATCACGTCGTCGATGTAGCCGCGCTCGGCCGCCGTGTACGGGTTGGCGAAGCGCGCCTTGTAGTCGTCCATCAGCTTCTTGCGCCGCTCATCCGGCGTCGGGCTCGCGGCGAGGTCGCGCCTGTAGATGATGTTGACAGCGCCCTCCGGGCCCATCACCGCGACCTCGGAGGTCGGCCACGCGAAGTTGAAGTCCGCGCCCAGGTGCTTGGAGGACATCACGTCGTACGCGCCGCCGTACGCCTTGCGCGTGATGATCGTCACCTTCGGCACCGTCGCCTCCGCGAACGCGTACAGCAGCTTCGCGCCGTGACGGATGATGCCGCCCCACTCCTGCGCGGTGCCCGGCAGGAAGCCCGGCACGTCGCAGAACGTCAGTAGCGGGATGTTGAACGCGTCGCACGTGCGCACGAAGCGCGCCGCCTTCTCCGACGCCGCGATGTCGAGCACGCCCGCCAGCTGCGCCGGCTGGTTGCCGACGATGCCCACCGTGTAGCCGTCCATGCGCGAGAAGCCGCAGATGATGTTCTTCGCGTAGTGCTCATGCACCTCGAAGAACTCCTCGTCGTCGACGATCAGCTTGACCACGTCGCGCATGTCGTACGGCTTGTTCGGGTTGTCCGGGACCACGTGGTCGAGCTCCGGGTCCATGCGCTCGGGGTCATCCGTCGGCTGCACCCGCGGCGTGCCCTGCAGGTTGTTCTGCGGCAGGAAGCTCAGCAGGTAGCGGCAGTCCTCCAGGCACGCGTCCTCGTCCTCTGACGCGAACTGCGCCACGCCCGACTTGCTGTTGTGGGACATCGCGCCGCCCAGCTCCTCGAAGCCCACCTCCTCGCCCGTGACCGTCTTGATCACGTCGGGGCCGGTGATGAACATGTGCGAGGTCTCCTTGACCATGAAGATGAAGTCCGTGATCGCCGGCGAGTACACCGCGCCGCCCGCGCACGGGCCCATCACCAGGCTGATCTGTGGGATCACGCCCGAGCAGCGCACGTTGCGCAGGAACACGTCGCCGTATGAGCCCAGCGACACCACGCCCTCCTGGATGCGCGCGCCGCCCGAGTCGTTGATGCCGATCACCGGGCAGCCGATCTTCGCCGCCAGATCCATGATCTTGCACATCTTCTCGCCCATCACCTCGCCCAAGGAGCCGCCGAACACCGTGAAGTCCTGGCTGAACACGCACACCGTGCGGCCGTCGATCGTGCCGTGGCCGGTCACCACCGCGTCGCCCCACGGCCGGTTTTTCTGCATGTCGAAGTCGTACGTGCGATGGCGCACGAACGTGTCCAGCTCCTGGAAGGAGCCCGGGTCCAGCAGCTTCTCCACCCGCTCGCGCGCCGTGTACTTGCCGCGCGCGTGCTGCTTCTCCTCCGCCTCCGGCGCCGAGTGCAGGGCCGCCACGCGCAGCTCCTGCAACTGCGCCAGCTTCTCCTCGTAAGTCTCCGGCGCCTTCTGGCGCGGCGGCTTGCGGTGACCGCTGCGCGAGGTCGCCAATAGCGCCGCGTCGGCCTGTCGATCGTGGGGGCTGCTCGCCATTCGGCCCGGGATGTTATCCGCGGGTGGTTTCCGTCGGCTCGGCTACGACCGCGAGAACGGCCGGTGGTGCGCGGCGCCGAGCCGATCGAGCACCGCCGTGAGCACCGCCGTCACCTCCTCCTCGGCCACTTCCTCCGCCGCCATCAGCTCCGCGGAGATGTCGCCGACCGGTTCCGCCCGTGTATCCCCTGCTGTCGCCTCGACTACCTCAGTCGTCGTCGTCGTCGTCGGCGGCGGCGGCTCAGGCGTTGGCTTGACGTCGGGAAGGGCGGCGAACGGGTGTGCCGTTGCGAAGGTCTCCGGCGCCAGCGCCTCTCTCACCGCCGCAAACGCGTCAGGCTGCTCGGGCGAGCGCATTGGCGCGGACGTGTCCGCCTCCTGCTCCGCGGGAGGGTCGCCCGACAGCTCCGGCGCTGCGGTCGCCTCTGAGGACTCGGTCGCCTCCGCCCGCCGGCGACGGCCGAACACGCGCGCGAAGAAGCCACGACGCGGCTCGCTCGCGAGCTTGGCGGTGGGCTGCGGCTCGGCGACGGGCGTCTCCTCTGGCTCAGGGACGGCCTCCGTCTCGGTGGTCGGCATCTCCAGAGGCTCGGCGCCGGCCTCCGGCTCAGCGCCGGGCGCCTGCTCGATCGTGGCATCTGTCTCGACGGCCGGCTCGGCGGAGATCTCGCGGATCACGCTGAGCGTCACTTTGGTTCCCCAGCCGGAGGGCTTGATGGAGACGGTGCCGGTGGTGTCCTCGGCGGCCCACTCGACGGTGCTTTCGGGCTCTGTGCGGACGATCCGGACCTCGCCGAGCTCGCCGAGGTGGCGGGCCAGTGCGTCGGGATCGCTGAGCTCGGCCCACAGCTCGGGCGGCGACTTGACCAGCGTGCGCTGCACCTCCGAGGAGATCATCGCCTGAAGGATTCGAGCGATCCCCGCCTACTCCTTCAGCGCATCGTCGGTTAGGGCGTTTGGCCTATTCCCGGCTGCTCACGCCGATCGGCAGCGAGTAGGTGGCGCCACCCGCGATTTTGGTCTGTGCGCGGTAGTAGAAGGTTTCGCCGGGCTTGGTCGGCGCGGCCAGTTTGAGCGTCAGCGTTTTGGCCTTCGACAGCTTCAACTTGGCGATCACCTTTTCGGCGCCGCAGCTTTCCTGGAGCGTGACGGTGCAGCGTTTCGCTCTACGCTGCGGGCGATTGCTCGCGTGCGTGCACGAGGTCCAGCTGGTCGAGCAGCTCCGCCAGCTGCACCGCGTTCGTCGCCGCGCCCTTGCGCAGGTTGTCGGCGACGATCCACAGGTCCAGCGCGCGCTCGTGGCCGGGGTCGCGGCGGATGCGCCCCACGAACACCTCGTCGCTGCCCGTGGCGTCGATCGCGAGCGGGTACAGCGCCGCCTCGGGGTCGTCGAGCACCGTCACGCCGGGCGCAGCGGTGAGCAGCTCGCGCGCGCGCTCGGGGGTCAGCTCACGGCGCGTCTGCACGTTCACGGCCTCCGAGTGGCCGTTGACGACCGGAACGCGCACGCACGTCGCCGAGATGCCGATGGCGGGATCGCCCAGGATCTTGCGCGTCTCGTTGATCAACTTGCGCTCCTCGTCGGTGTGGTCCTCGCCGGGCGCGAACGAGCCCGCGTGTGGAAGCGCGTTGAACGCGATCTGGTGGGCGTACGCGCTCGGCGGCTCGATCTCGCGCTCATGCAAAAGCGCGTGCGACTGGTCGAGCAGCTCGTCCACCGCCGCCTTGCCCGTGCCCGACACCGCCTGGTAGGTGCTGACCACCAGACGCTCGATCCCAGCCTCGTCGTGCAGCGGCTTCAGCGCCACCACCATCTGCATCGTCGAGCAGTTGGGGTTCGCGACGATCCCGTGGTGGGAGTCGAGCGCCTCCGGGTTCACCTCGCTGACGACCAGCGGGACGTCATCCTGCATGCGCCAGCGCGAGGAGTTGTCGATCACCACAGCTCCCGCCGCGGCGAACTTCGGCGCCCACTCCCCAGACGTGGACCCGCCGGCGGAGAACAGCGCCAGGTCGAAGCCCTGGATCGACTCGTCGCTGAGACCCCGCACCACCAGCCCGCCCTCCAGCTCACGCCCAACGGAGCGCTCCGAGGCAAACGGCACGATCTCGCGCGCGGGGAAGCCGCGCTCGTGCAGCAGCTTCAGCATCAGCGTGCCGACCTGCCCAGTGGCGCCCACGACCGCCAGCCGATAGCCCTCAGAGCTCATGCGGGGAGATTAGCTGGGAGCTAAGGCTTGATCGCCATGAACAGAATGGTCACCAGCACGAGCGTGCTCAACAGCGAGCCGACGGTTGTAAGCCGGCGCACAAGCGCGCGGTACTCCACGCTCATCTCCACCTCTCCCTCGCGCGCCGCCGCCACGTCGCGCGCCGCCGTCTGCTCGGCGCGTTTCGCCGTCGGGATCATCACCGCGCCGATCAGCGCGCCGATCACGATCGCCGCCGCCAGACCCCACTGCACGAAGAACTCGCTCCAGTAATGGCCCTTGCTCGCGAGGTAGATCCCGGCGACGATCACCACCAGCAGCCCCGGGTTGACCAGCATGCGCTCGACCGTGTACTCGATGCGGTGCAGCAGCGGCAGGCCGCGCGGGTCATGGCGGGCCGCCACCGCGAACATGATCGGGTACGCGAACGTCACGCCGAACGCGACCACCACCGCCATGATGTGAATCGCCAGAACTACTTCGAATAGGGACGCCGCCGGGTCAGCGAGCATGCCCGGCACCCTAAACGCTTACCGGCCGGATGTCTCTCGTCGGGTCTGATGTATAGCTATGGCTATACAGTACGTTCCGGTGGCGAATACTCCGCACACCCGCGGTGTATAGCCATGGCGATACAGTGTGTTCGGCGGGTGACTCCGCACACGGGTGGTGTATAGCGATGGCTATACACCACGTCGAAAAGCAATACTCCGCGACGGCGCGTCCTCAGAACGTCGGCGCGTACTTGCCGAACACGTCCTGCATCGCGCCGCACACCTCGCCCAAGGAGCAGCGGTCCTTGAGCGCTTGGCGGATCGCCGGGAGCAGGTTGTCGGCGCCGCGGGCGACGTCGCGCAACTCGCCGAGGCGCAGCTCAACCAACCGACCATCCCGGGCGGACTTGAAATCTTTCAGGCGCTGCAGCTGCTCGCGCTCGGACTCGGGGTCGACGCGCAGCAGGTCGGGGACCTCGATGTCGTCCTCCTTGTAGGCGTTCACGCCGACGACGATGTCCTGGCCGATGCGGTAGCGCTCCTGGTAGCCCCACGCGGACTCGTCGATCTCGCCGGTGATGAACTCGATCGCGTGGACAGAGCCGCCGAGCGCGTCGACCTTCGCGATCAGCTCGTTAGCGCGCGCTTCGATCTCGTCGGTCAGCGACTCGACGAAGTACGAGCCCGCGAACGGGTCCACGGTGTCGGTCGCGCCCGACTCGTGCGCCAGGATCTGCTGCGTGCGCAGCGCGATTTTCGCCGCGCGCTCGGTCGGCAGCGCGAGCGCCTCGTCGAAGCCGTTGGTGTGCAGCGACTGCGTGCCGCCGCACACGGCGGCGAAGCCCTGCAGCGCCACGCGCACGATGTTGTTCTCCGGCTGCTGCGCCGTCAGCGTCACGCCGCCCGTCTGCGTGTGGAAGCGCAGCATCGTCGCCTTCGGGTTGGTGGCGCCGAAGCGCTCGCGCATGATGTGCGCCCACATCCGCCGCGCGGCGCGGAACTTGGCGACCTCCTGGAAGACGTTGTTGTGGCCGTTGAAGAAGAACGCCAGGCGCGGCGCGAAGTCGTCGACCGACAGGCCCTTGTCGATCGCCGCCTGCACGTACGCGATCCCCGAGGACAGCGTGAAGGCGACCTCCTGCACCGCCGAGCAGCCCTTCTCGCGGAAGTGGTAGCCGGAGATCGAGATCGTGTTCCACTTCGGCACGCGCTCCTGGCAGTACGCGAACAGGTCGGTCGTCAGGCGCATGGTCGGCTCAGGCGGGTAGATGTAGTTGCCGCGGGCGATGTACTCCTTGAGCACGTCGTTCTGCGTCGTGCCGCGCAGCATCTGCGAGGGCACGCCCTGCTCCTCGCCGACGAGCTCGTACAGCAGCAGCAGGCACGCAGCGGGGGCGTTGATCGTCATCGAGGTGGACACCTGGTCGAGCGGGATGCCGTCGAAGGCCGTGCGCATGTCGTCGATCGTGTCGATCGCCACGCCCGTGCGGCCCACCTCGCCCAGGCAGCGCGGGTTGTCGGAGTCCAGGCCCAGCTGTGTCGGCAGGTCGAAGGCCATCGACAGCCCCGTGGAGCCCTTCGAGAGCAGGTAGCGGTAGCGAACGTTTGACTCCTTCGCCGACGCGTAGCCCGCGTACTGGCGCATCGTCCAAGGCTGCTTGCGGTACATCTCGCGGTGCACGCCGCGCGTGTACGGGAAATCTCCCGGCTCGCCGAGGTCGAGGTTCCGCGGCAGGTCCGCCTGCGTGTACAGCTCTGAGATCTCGATGCCGGAGTCGGTGAAGCGGCGCGGATCGTCGGGGCCGACGATCGGCGCGACGGTCAGGTGCTCCTCGGTTGTGCCGTGCGCAGTTGTGGCCATAGCTCAAAAGAATAGTCGTGCTTATCCTCCGACCGGAGGAGCAGCCGCGCTGGAGGGACCCTCCGATCGACTGGTCACTAAGCTTCAACCGCGCATGTCTACCTGTCTCGTCACCGGTGGCGCCGGGTTCCTGGGTTCGCACCTGTGCGATGAGCTGCTCGCGCGCGGCAACCGCGTGATCTGCGTGGACAACCTCGAGACGGGATCGCTGGCCAACATCGAGCACATCCGCGACCCCGAGCGCTTCGAGTTTCTGCATATCGACATCACCGCGCCGTACTTCGTCGAGGAGCCGGTCGACTTCGTCTACCACTTCGCCTCGCCGGCCTCGCCGATCGACTACCTGCGCCTGCCGCTGCACACGCTGAAGGTCGGCTCCTACGGAACGCACCACACGCTTGGGCTGGCAAAGGCCAAGCGCGCCCGCTTCCTGACGGCGTCGACCAGCGAGGTCTACGGCGACCCGCTCGAACACCCGCAGTCGGAGAGCTACTGGGGGCACGTCAACCCGATCGGCCCGCGCGGCGTGTACGACGAGGCCAAGCGCTACGCCGAGGCGCTGACCATGGCCTACCACCGCCAGCAGGGGGTTGACACTTCGATCGTTCGGATCTTCAACTCGATCCTCGCCGACGAGCAGGTGCTGTATGACGATGGGACAGAACTGCGACGCGAGCCGGTCGAGCAGGCCGCCGCACGGCTGCTTCCGTACGCGTTCGCCGCGGGGTACGTTCCGAGGCGGCTGCCGCGAGGCGCCGGTTCGACCGCGACGGCATTGAGACCCGCGCTCGAGTATCCGCTCGATGGATACACGGTGCCGGCGTTCGAGTCGGGCGGGCGTCAAGTCGCCGCGTCGGCGACGCATCTCATAGCCCATCCGACCGACGCTCGCTGCTTCGAAGTGCGAACGCGTTACGGCCGCTCGATTCGCGTCACCGGCGACCACTCGATCTTTGTCGAGGGGCCCGACGGGCAGCCGGTGGCACAGCCAGTCGAAGAGCTCGAGCCCGGAGACCGGGTCGCGATAGCAAGGCGGATCGAGGTCCCCGAGCGCGACCGCGAGAGCGTGAGCATGCTCGATGTGTGGTGCCGAGCTGAGGCCGACCAGTGGGACTTGACCGTCGAAGCCGAAGGTCTCGGAGAGCTTGCCTGGGCACATCGGCACGAGCTGTTTGGCCTGTTGGTCTCGATGCGCCGCAACAAAGGTCCGAACTGGCGCAACGGTGCCTGGACGAAGCTGATCCGGATGCGCCGCACGAACCGCGTGCCGCTGCCGATCGTGCGCCGCCTACTGACGCAACTGCCAGTCGGCGCACGCGTGCGTCAGGCGCATGCGGGTAGGAGCATCTCGTTGCCGGCGACGATCGAGATCACCGATGCGCTGCTGTGGTTGCTGGGTTTGTGGGTCGCGGAGGGCTCGTGGCATGAGAGCAGTAAGGGAGCATTCCTGACGATCTCATGCGAGGAGGCCGTGCTCGCTCGCGCCAGGGAGGTCATGGAGCGCGAGCTCGGACTCCATGTCGTCTGCGCGCCCGCAAGCCCTGAGCGCGCCGCGGCGATCTTCGTCCATTCCAAGCTGCTGTTGAGGCTGATGGATCACCTCGGTTTCGAAGGCAATCGCAAGCGCATTCCGGGTTGGGTCCTGGGCTTGCCGCTGAGCCGGCTGAAGTGGTTCCTGGAGGGATATCGCGAGGGGGATGGTGTCCACTCCGGGCAGCGCCTGCGAGAGGGCATCCGGCACGCGTTCGTCACGACCAGCGATGAGCTGAAGGATGACCTCATCGTCGCGTTCGCGCGCTTTGGCCTGGTTCCGTCGGTCGGGCGCTACTCCTCGCGCATCAGCAAGAAGACCGGCGATCGCGAATATCCATTCTGGACCGTGACACTTGGCAATGTGTCGCCGTGGAGTCCCCTCGACTGGGACGCGGGCGTAACGCAGAAGCTGAACGCGCGCGTCACCGGCGACCTCGTCTGGGCCAAGGTGACTGGCATCGAGGAAATCGATGCGACGCCGCTCGTCTACGACTTCTCTGTTCCGGGGCTTGAAAACTTCTGGGCAGGCACCGGAGTCATGGCCAAGAACACGTACGGCGCGAGGATGCGCCCGCACGACGGCCGCGCGATCCCGACGTTCCTGCGCCAGGCGCTGGCCAACCGGCCGATCACGGTGTTCGGCAACGGCAGCCAGACGCGCTCCTTCTGCTACGTCTCAGACCTCATCCGCGGGATCATCGCCCTTGCCGAGTCCGGCCACCACTACCCCGTGAACATCGGCAACCCCGACGAGTTCACGCTGCTGGAACTGGCGGAGATCGTCAAAGAGCTGACGGGCTCCACCGCCGAGATCGTCTACGAGGCCTTGCCCGAGGACGACCCCAAGCAGCGCAAGCCCAACATCGAGCTCGCCGGGGAGCTGCTGGGGTGGTCGCCGGAGGTGCCCTTGCGGGAGGGGTTGCGGCGGACGATCGAGCAGTCGGGCGTCGAGCTGCTGATCGGTGGCGGCGCGAGCTGACCGGCGGAGCGGTCCCGGCGGCGCTGCTGTCAGGCCGCGCAACCGCTCCATGTGCGAGTGTGAGGTGTTGTGAGCAGCGAGATGGGACCACGCCTGCCGGAAACCACGCTTTCCGCGACGACGCGGCGCATCGAGCGCTCCGACCATGACATCCGCCGCAAGCGCCCGCCCGCGCTGACGTTGCTGCTGCGCATGGCCACCGTGTGGCGCGTCTCGCGCGTCGTGTCGCTGTTGGCGATCGACTTCGCGGGCGTCGCGCTCGCGGTCTTCACGGCGCTCGTGCTCAAGGAAGCGGTGCACGGCAGCGTGCAGGCGGTGCACTCCCGCGAAACGACCGAACACTTCCTGCCGTTCGCCTACCTGCTCACGGCGCTGCTGTTCGCGCGCTCGGGGCTGTACGCGCAGCGCGCCCTGCGGCCCGGGCTCTCGCGGATCGTCGGCTCCTTGTTCCAGGTCGCGTTCGTGGCGCTGATCTTCGCGGTCGTCAGCGGCGAACACTTCTCCAGCTACTACCTCTTCTGGAGCACGCTCGCGTTGGCGGTCTTCTACATAGGCGCGGCGCGCGCCGGCTTCGAGCGGGTCACCGCGGTGCTGCTGCGAGCGGCCGGATACCAGCGTCGCGCGGTGCTCGTGGGCAGCGGCAGCCACATCGTCGACGTCGCGCACGCGCTCGCCGACGTGCCACACGCGCCGATCGAGGTCGTCGGCTTCCTGTCGTCCAAGCCGCTCGCCGACAACGGCCTGCGCGCGCTCGGCTCGCTGGCGAACCTGCAGGCGGTGCTCAGCGGCGAGCGCGTCGACGAGGTGATCATCGCCGACCCCGAGTTCCCGCAGGACGACGCCGTCGAGCTCGTCGACCTGTGCCACCAGCGCGGGGTGCGCGTGCGCCTGGCGCCGTCGACGATGGAGATCCTGATCCACCGCGCGGAGTTCATCCCCGGCCAGTCCGTCCCCCTGTTCGAACTCGGCCCGCCGGTGTTCGCCGGCATAGACTTCGCCCTCAAGCGCACCTTCGACGTGGTCGGCGCGACGCTGCTGCTGATCCTGCTCAGCCCGCTGCTGCTGGCGATCACGCTCGCCGTGCGCCTCAGCTCGCGCGGCCCCGTGCTTTACCACTCGATGCGCCGCGGGATCGGCCAGCGCCCGTTCGCGTGCCTGAAGTTCCGCACCATGCACACCGACGCCGAGGAGTCCCAGGCCGAGCTGGAAGAGCTCAACGAGGCCTCCGGGGCCCTGTTCAAGATCCGCGAGGATCCGCGCCTGACCCCCATCGGCCACCTTCTGCGGCGCTTCTCGCTGGACGAGCTGCCGCAGCTGGTCAACGTGCTGCGCGGGGAGATGTCGCTGGTGGGGCCGCGCCCGCTGCCCGAACGCGACTACGCGATGCTCGAGGACTGGCACCGCAAGCGCTACCTGGTGCTCCCCGGGCTGACCGGCCTGTGGCAGGTCTCGGGCCGCTCGGAGCTCGACTTCAACGACCTCGTGCACCTCGACTTCATCTACCTCGAGAACTGGTCGCTCGCGCTCGATCTCACGATCCTGCTGAAGACCATCCCCGCCGTGCTGACGCGGCGCGGGGCCTACTGAGGAGGGCGGAGCAGGGGGCCGCGAGCAGCCCCCAGGCGCGTGCCGGCGACCCTGTCGCGGGTGGCGGGAACGGCAGCCTGCCTGTAGACGCTCCAGGTCGTCCGGGCGATCGTGTGCCAATCGGAGTCGATCGGAATGACTATCACGCGGCTTCGCTCCAGTCCAAGCGCGACGACCGCGTCCTGCGCGACCGCCTCGCTTGGGACGATCACGTGCGTCGCTCGCTGCAGCGCGAGGCGGCGCAAGCGCAGGTGCAGACCACCGCAACGCAGGTGCTCGCTGCGGCGTTTGAGCGCCGCGAGATCGTGGATCGTCACGACCGTCGGGCAGGGGCTGTGCAGCATCGCGCCGTCCATCCACGGCGAGTGGAAGACGTCGGCGCTGCGCGAGCGCGCCAGCACCGAGGGCCGGTGCGTCTCCACGAGCTGGTCGCTCGCCGCCGCCGTGTCGGCGAGGGCTGCGAGCAGACAGCGCGAGTAGCGCCCGACGCCGTCCAGATCGGATACGGGACGGCTGTCGAACGCAACCTTCACCGCGCCAACACTAATCGCTTTGCGGGCCATTGGACAGGGATGACAGCCTTGCTGCAGCGCGTACAACGCTCCTACCGGATATAGCCTGCGGCGATGCCAATGCGGGATTACTACGAAGCCCTGTGGCACGCGCTGCCAGAAGGCCTCGAGCCATCTGACTTCGCGTTGCGCAGGAGTTTCCTATTGGGGCGCGTGGCGGCGGGCGAGCGTGTGCTGGACGTCGGCTGCGGCGAGGGTGCCTTCACGGAGGAGCTGGCTCGCGCGGGCACGCTGGTGGTGGGGGTAGACGTCGCGCAGGAGCCGCTGCGCCGCGCGCGCGAGCGCCACCCGGAGCTGGACTTGCGCCTGCTCGACGACGGCGAAGGCAGCTGGGAGCTCGAGGACGCGAGCTTCGACGTCGTGTGGGCGGGGGAGGTGATCGAGCACGTCGCCGACACCGCCGCGTGGCTGTCCGAGGTCCGCCGTGTGCTGCGCTCGGGCGGGCGCCTGCTCGTGAGCACGCCCGCCCACGGGCGGCTCGAGCTCATGCGCCTGGCGCTGTCCAGGCGCGCCTTCGCCGAGCATTTCGACCCGCTGGGCGACCACCTGCGCTTCTACAACCGCCAGACGCTCGCCCGGCTCATAGGTGACTTCGGCTTCGATGGGATCGAGGTGAACGGCGCCGGCGGGGCGCCGGGCGCGCGCCGGCTGCTGCTCGCGCAGGCGATTCGGTCGCGCTTTTGAGCGCTGTGGCCGGCCGTGTCGAGGTCACCCGCGTGGGGGTCGTGTGCGCCGCGCTCGCCTGCGCCGCGGCCTGTAACGCCTGGATGTAGTCGTTCTGGATTTCGATCGCTTCGCGGCGTCCCTCGGCGATCAGTTCGGGGCTGATCGACTCGGGATCCAGGTAGATGGCCGCGCGCAGCTCCTGCACGGCCGCTCGGGGGTCGCTTTTGACGTCGTAGCGCCCGAGCTTCAGCCACGTTTCCGGGTTGGAGGGCTGCAGGCGCACGGCTCGCACGAACGTCGCCCGCGCGAGCGCCGGCCGTTCGGCCACCTGCTCGACGGTGGCGAGCGTGAACAGCGCTTCGACGGACAGCGGGTCGCGTGAGATCGCGCGGTTGGCGGCGGCGATCGCGCCACCGGTGTCGTGCGCCGCCAGCAGCCCGCCCGCTTCGGCGACCGCTTCTTCGGAGCGCTGGGGCTGCCACTGCGACCACGCCGCGAGCAGCGCGGCGACGATCACGCAGGCGCCGACCAGGAGGCGGCCGCGTCCCGGCCGCGCACGTGGCGCGAGCGCCGGCGCGCTCAGCGGCCCGCGGCCGGCGAGCCAGCCGGCGCACAGCAGCGCCACGCAGGCGTCGCCGGGCACGTACCACGTCCAGTCGATCAGCGAGTGCGCGCCGAACACCACCACCAGGCAGAGCATGCTCAGCATGCCGATCCGCTCGGGCGTGTAGCGAGCGAGCTCGCGCTCGCGCAGGCGCCGCCAGCCGGGGCGCTCGCCGGAGCGGATTCCCAGCCACGCGCGCCAGCTCGTCCAGCTGCGGTTGAACGGATGCGTGGCGCGCCCCGCGGCTGCCATCCAGGCGATCAGCAGCGCGAGCGCGAGCGCGAGGCCGACGACGCCGAGGTCGGCGAGCGTCTGCACGATGAAGCCGTGCGCGTGGCGCACTTCGAGCGTCTGCGTTTCGTAGCGCAGATGCGCCGTGCGGAATCCTTCGGCGCCCGCGCCGAGCACGGGATGCGCTTCGAAGACCTGCAGCGCCTCCTTCCAGTAGCGCGCGCGCACGCTGGCGACGGCGGTCAGGCGGCCGGGCGTGTTGGGGGGCGCTTTGGCGTTCGGGTTGGTGAGGGTGTCGAACACGTGCGAGACGCTTCCGGTCAGCCCCCGCTGGCTGTGGGCGAGCGCCCCGGCGAAGACGATCAGCGCGATCGCGATCAGCGCGAGCAGCAGCGTCCCCGCCTGGCGGCGCACGGCGGGCCGCGGCGCGTGGCGACCGGTCAGGAACCCGAGCGCGATCCCGGCGAGGGCGAGCGCCACGAGCATCGCCACCAGCAGCGCGCCCAGCTGGTGTCCCGCGGTGGCGCGTTCGGCCAGCGGCACGCCTTCGGAGCTGAGCGCGGGCTTGGAGAAGTCCCACGCGACCACCGCCAGCGCGCCGAGCGCGCCGACGATCAGCAGCGCGGCGCCGCGCAGGCGCAGGGGCGTGACGCAGAACCACAGCAGCAGGCCGAGCGCCAGCGCCGCGAGGGCGCCGCGCGAGTACGCGAGCACGAGCGTCGCCAGCAGCAGGCCCATCGCCGGGTATGCGGCCGCGCGCGCCAGCGCGTGGCCGCTGCGGCGGGCGCCCAGCCACATGCAGCAGATCACGCCCATCGCGGCCGTCAGGCCGACGGCGTTCCAGTATTCGTACGGCTCGTTCAGGCGGGCGAAGGTGTTGGACGGGGCGAGGCCCGGGAACACCTTCGTCGCCAGCGCGTAGCCGCACACCACGACCGCCGCCAGCGTCAGCCCGCCGAGCACCGCCGGCCAGCGGCCGGGGGCGGCCCGCGCGAGCGCCACGCCCGCGCCGAACACGCCGCTGTAGGCGAGCATCCGGCCGGAGTCCTGCCAGCTGTGGTCGGGCTGCACCGACCACACGATCGACACCACCGTGAGCGCGGTGAACGCGAGCAGCAGCCCGATGGGCCACAGCCCGTACGTGCGCGCGCCCGACGGCGCCGCGATCACGGCGCCGGCCACCACCACGCCCGCCCCGAGCGTCAGCGCCATCTCGGTGGTGGTCATCGATTCGAGGTTCAGCCCGCCCTTGGCGTAGAACGTGACGAAGCAGAAGATCGCCGCGATCAGCAGCGCCGGCCACCACAGCAGCAGGCGCCGGGCGCCGAGCCGGTCTGCGCTCACCGACGGACGCGCTTGTGCAGTGCGCCGCCCCCGACCGCCAGCAGGCAGGCGAGCAGGAAGGCGAGGATCACGAGCAGGGGGGTGGGCAGGGAGCTGAGCGCGGATGAGATGTCGGCGTGGACGACGCCCGGATGGATCACCGCGCCGCCCAATCTGACCGATTCGGGGTTGGCGTGCTCGGCGTGTGTGATCGCCCGCTGCTCGGAAGGCGTGGCGGCGATCGCCACGGGGGCCGCGCCGGTCTGGCCGGTGGCGACGCTGCCGCCGCCGCGCGCGCCGGCGGCGGCGGCGAGCTCGGCCTGGTGGATCAGCGACGAGCACTCGGGGCTGTACTCTTCGACGTCGCCGTTGAGGTCTTTCAGCGCCTGCTGGTAGTCGCTCTGGCTGAACCCGCTCAGCGATTCTCCGCCGGTGCAGCGCAGGATGATCTTTTCGCCGACGCTCGTCGCGTGCGCCGGCTGGGCGAGCACGAGGAGCATGCCCACCGCGAGCGCCACGAGCGCGGCCACGGCAGCCGGTCGGCCGGTGATCGGTCGGCTCTCGAGACGGGGGATTCTCATGGGCTGACTATCCAACGCTACCAATGCCTTCGGGCGAGTCGCGACGGGAGACGCCGACGCTGGACAGCGCGCGCGAGAAGCCGTCGGCCCACGCACGGTGGTCGTAGGCCAGTACGTCGGCGCGTCCGGCGGCGCCCATGCGGACGCGCAGCTGCGGGTCGGCGGCGAGCCGCGCGATCGCGCCCGCGAGCGCCTGCCGCTGGCCGGCGGGGACGATCAGGCCGTTGCGGCCGTCACGCACCAGGCCGCCGGCGGCGGCGCCGACGGCGTCTGTGGCGATCACTGCAAGCCCGCGGTTCATGGCCTCGTTGACAACCAACCCCCACGGCTCGCGAAAGGTGCGCGTGGGGACCGACGGCACGACGAGCACGTGGCAGGCGGCGTACACGTCGCGCAGCCGCGGCGGCTGCAGGGAGCCGAGGCAGACGATCGAGGACGCCGACGCCTCGCGCTGGCCGTCGAGCGAGCTCGAGCCGATCCCGGCGAGCAGGAGCGCGGCGGCGGGTGGGGACAGCCGCGACGCGCGCCAGGCGTCGACGAGCACCGCCACGCCCTTCTCCGGCGCCGCTCGGCCGACGAACAGGAACCTGACGGCGGCGTCGGCCGGGAATCGACGCCCGCCCGCCCCGCTCGGCACGCTCACCTTGGGAGAGCGCCAGAAGTCGTTGTCGACGGACTGGGGGGCGACGTGGACGTTGCGCGCGCCGCGTGCTTTGACGTAGGCGCTGACGTGCGGGCCGTAGGTGACGACGGCGTCGGCCGAGCGGTACAGGCGCAGCAGCGGCAGGTAGCTGAGCGCGTGCGCGGCGCTGCGCGGGTGCGCCCACAGGGAAGCCCACAGGATCAGCGGGACACGGCGACGACGCGCGCCCGCCCACGTGGCGAGCGGCGCGAGGCGACCGCCGGTGGGGCACACGACGGCGCGGTAGCGCCCGCTGGCGGCCAGCGACGCGAGCTCGTGCGGGCGCACGTGGCGGTGCGGGAACGGCAGCTCCGCGGCGAAGTCCGCGCCGCCGTGCTTGGAGCGCCCGCCGAACAGCGCCAGCTCGATGTGCTCGCGCTCGTGCAGGCGCGCGAACGCGCCCACACGGTAGGCGGGCGCGTGGCCGGTGACGAACAGGACGGGCTTCATCGCTACGGGGCGCTTCATCGGGGCGCGTGCGCCGGCTCCATCCCCAGCACATGCTCGTACGCGGCCAGCGTCTGCTCGCCGCAGCGCCGCCAGGTGAAGTTGGCGGCGACGGTCGCGCGCGCGCGCTGCCCGGCCTCGCGCAGGCGGCGGGGGTCGGACAGCAGCTCGTCGATGCGCTGGGTCAGGCGCTCGATGTCGCCGGGGGGAACGAGCAGGAAGCCGTCGCCGGCGGCGGCGATCTCCTCGGGCCCGGGCTCGCCGCGGCAGCCGATGGCGGGCACGCCGGCGGCCATCGCCTCGACGTAGGCGACGCCGAAGGCCTCGTCTGTGGAGGGCATGACGAACAGCGTGCAGCGGCGCGCGCGCTCGAGCGCCTGCTCCGGTGGCAGCTGTCCGATGAAGTCGACCCGCTCGGCGACCCCCAAGCGCACGGCGAGGCCTTCCAGCGCGATCCGCTCGGGGCCTTCGCCGATGATCGCGTAGCGCAGCGTGGGGTGGCGCTGGGAGAGCACGGCGAGCGCGCGCAGGACGTCGCCGTGGCGCTTGCGCGCGACGAGGTGCGCGACGGTGACCAACGACGGAGGCCCGCCCGCCCCGCCCGCCCCGCGGCTACCGCCCGCTCCAGCGGCCCCGCTTGTCCCACCGCCGCCGCGCCCGTTGCCGTGTACGGCGCGCTCGGCGGAGGGGAGCTCGGCGCCGAGGTGCACCACGCGCGTCTCGCCGGCGCCGTGCGCGCGGGCGAGCTCGGCGATGCCGTGGCTGTTGGCGAGCACCAGCGCGGCGGCGCCGAGGCCGCGCGCGACGGCGTGCGCGCCGGCGTGGTCGCGCCTGGCGGTGTACAGCACGTCGCCGCCGTGCACGGACACGACGATCGGGCGCTTGACGCCCGCGCGGCGGACGGCGTCGCCGGCGGGCACGGCGTTGTGGGCGTGGATGACGTCGAAGGGGAACGATCGCGCGAGCCGGCGCAGCGCGAGTGCGAGCGGAGCGGCGGCCCACGCTCCCCAGGCGGCGTACGTGCGCTCGCGCGTGGGCGACAGGAAGGGCACGTAGGCGACGGCGAGCCCGTCGCGCGTCTGCGCGCGCGGCTCGCGCACGAGCTCGGCGAGCGCGTGGGCGCCGGCGCGCGGACCGGCGGCGAGCGCGGAGCGCGGCGGCACGAGGCGGTGCAGCACGAGCACGCGCACGTCGGCGCCGGCGTCGCGCGCGGCGAGCGCCTGGCGGTGCGCCCACACGCCGAGCACAGGGTCGCGCACGCTGGGGTAGAACTCGGCGACGACCGCCACCCGCGGGCGGCCGGGGGCGGAGGCGCTCACCAGCTGCGGTGGGTCGTTAGGGTGCGGTCGGCCTCGCGCGCGCTCAGGTACGGGCGCTGGGCGAGGAACGCGCGCGCCTCGGCGAGCGCGTCGTCGCGCGCGTAGGCGGCGGCGGCGGGGGCGGCGCGGTGTCCGATGGCGACGGCGTCGAGCACGCCGCAGCGCCAGCCGTGCTCGCGCGCGAGCGCCGCCCAGTGCAAATCCAGCCCCCAGCCCATGCGCAGGTCGGGGAAGGGGAGCAGCACGGGGAACGTGGCGCTGGCGAAGGCGGTGACGGGGCCGATCTCCACGAAGCTGGTCTCGCGCACGACGCTGCGGGCGCACCGCCGCGTGACCGGCCACGCGGCGTGCGAGTGCAGGCGGTGCGCGGGCTGTGCGAGCGCCAGCGAGAAGCGCTCGCACAGGAACAGGAAGCGGTCGAGGAAGCCGCGCGGCAGCTGCACGTCGTCGTCGATCACCAGCAGCCAGTCGTGTTCGTTGATTGGAGCCCCACCCCTACCCCCACCCCCAACCCCAGTGCCACGCTCCCGCGCGTGGAGCAGCAGGTTGAGGTTCTCGAACTTGCCGCGAGCGCCCGGTGGGGCGGTGTGCAGCTCGACGTGGTGGCGCGAACGCAGGAGCTCGGCGTGGGCGGCGGCGGCGAGCTGATGGTGCTCGGGGCGCTCGATCCCCAGCACGAGCACGCGCCGCGGCGGCGGGGCGTGGCGGGCGGCGAGCGCGAGCCGCAGGCGTTTGGCGCTGAGCAGCTCCCACGCGTCGACGGCCGTGTCGAGCGCCTCGCGGCGGACCGCGTCGAGGCCGCCGACTGTGCCGCTGGCGCCGCTGAGGAAGTCGTCGCGGGCGACGGCGTTACTGCGGGGGGTAGGCGTGGAGGCGCGTTCGCGCGCGCCTTCGCGCAGCCGGCCCCAGCTGTGGGCGGCCATGGTGAGCCCGGCGGGGCAGCGGCGGCGCAGGACGTGCGCGAGGCAGCGGCCGAGCGTGAGCAGCTCGGTGCGCAGCGAGGGCGCTTCTCCGCGGCGGGCGTCGAAGCGCCTGGCGGCGCGCCCGCGGGCGTGGGCGCCGCGCGAGAGCGCGCGCAGGCGCGTGTCGGCGCCGGCGCGGCGGTGCTCGACGGAGGCGCCGGCGACGTACAGGACGCGCGCATCAGGCGCGAGCGCACGCAGCCGTTCCTGCCACTCCTGCTCGTCGCCGCCGTGCTCGAGCGACACGTCGAACGGCCCCACCCGCTCCAGAGCTGTGCGGCGGATGGCCATGTTGGCGCCCCACGCGAAGCGGGCGTCGGTGTCGTGCTGGCCGAGCTCGAGGGTGGTGATGGGCGGGTGCTGGCGGGCGCAGCTGTGCGGAGCGTGCCCCTCCAGCCGCACGCGGATGGGCCCGGCGAACACGTCCACGTGGGGGTTGCGCGCGGCGGCGTCGAGCAGCGCTTGCAGCCAGCCGGCGCCGGCGCGGATGTCGTCGTCGACGAACACGACGAGCTCGCCGGTGGAGCGCTGGACGCCGGCGTTGCGCGCGGCGTTCAGGCCGAGCGGGCGGGGGAGGGGCTGGTAGCGCGCGGCGAAGCGCCGCGCGAGCTCACGCGCGGCGGGCGAGGCGCCGGCGTCGTCGACGACGAGCACCTCCGCGCCCACGTGCGCGGCCTGCGGCGCGATCGACGACAGCGCGACCTGCAGGTAGGGCAGGCGCTCGCGCGTGGGGATGACGATCGATGCGGGCGGGGCCATGACTGCCAGAGAGTCTAGGTTTGACGCACAGATGGTCCTGTTCCTGCACAACCGCTATCGCGGCGCCGGCGGCGAGGAGCGCGCGGTGGAGGACCTGATGTGGCTGGTGCGCGAGCACCTGGGCGAGCGGGCGGAGCTGCTGGAGCGCGACTCGGCGGGCCTCGGGCGCGCGCGCGCGGCGGCGGGCCTTCTGCGCGGCGGGCTGGCGCCGGCGGACGTGGCGGGCGCGGTGCGGCTGAGCGGCGCGCGGGTGGTGCACGCGCACAACCTGCAGCCGGCGCTGGGCTGGCGCGCGCTGGCGGCGGCGCGCGCGGCGGGCGCGCGGGTGGTGCTGCACCTGCACCAGTACCGCCTGGTGTGCGCGATCGGCGTGTGCTTCACGCGCGGCGCGGAGTGCACGCGCTGCCACGGGCGCGACACGCTGCCGGGGGTGCGCATGAACTGTCGCGGCAGCGTGCCGGAGGCGCTGGCGTATGGCACGTCGCTGGCGCTGTGGCAGCGCCGGCTGGTGGAGCAGGCGGACGCGGTGATCGTCCCGAGCGCGTTCGCGCGCGAGCGGCTGCGGCAGCTCGGCGCGCCGCTGCGCTGGGAGCGCGTGCACGTGTTGGCGCCGCCGCTGCGCGTGCCGCCGGCGAGGGCTGGCTTGGATGGGTTTAAGGGATCGGATCGGCCGGCTGGAGCGAGTGCGCGCGTGGGCTCGTACGCACTCGTGGTTGCGCGCCTGGCGCCGGAGAAGGGCGTGGATGTGGCGATCGACGCGTGCCGGATGGCGGGCGTGCCGCTGGTGGTGGCGGGCGACGGCCCGGAGCGCGCGGCGCTGGCGCGGCGCGCGGGCGACGGCGAGGTGCGTTTCGTGGGCAGGGTGGACGACGAGCAGCTGGCGGCGCTGCGCGCGGACGCGGCGATCGCGCTGGCGCCGTCGCGCTCGGCGGAGACGTTCGGGCTGGCGGTGGCGGAGGCGATGGCGGCGGGGCTGCCGGTGGCGGCGAGCCGCGTGGGCGCGCTGGGGGAGCTGCTCGACGAGTGGGCGCTGGTGGCGCCGGGCGACGCGCGCGCGCTGGCGGGCGCGATCGCGCGCCTGGCGGGGGATCGCGCGGCGGGCGAGCGCGGTCGCGAGCGGGTGCGCGCGCTGTGCGCGCCGGAGGTGGTGGCGGGCGCGCTGGCGGACGTGTACGACGGCACGTAAGCTGCGCCGGTGCCCACCGCTCCCAGCGCCCTGATCACGGGCATCACCGGCCAGGACGGCTCGTTCCTGGCGGAGCTGCTGCTGGAGAAGGGCTACGGCGTGACGGGCGTGGTGAGGGGCGGCGCGGGCGCGCCGCTGGGCTGCTCGGAGCACCTGCGCGCGCGGCTGGAGCTGGTGGCGGGCGACCTGCTGGCGCCGCGGACGCTGCGCGCGGCGATCGAGCGGGTGCGCCCGCGCGAGATCTACCACCTGGCGGCGCCGTCGTTCGTGCCCGACTCGTGGCGGCGCCCGGAGGAGACGATGCGGGCGATCGCGGGCTCGTGCGCGGCGGTGCTGGAGGCGGTGCGCGACGTTGACGTCGACGCGCGCGTGTTCGTGCCGGCGTCAGGCGCGATCTTCGGCGAGGCGCTGGAGAGCCCGCAGCGCGAGGGCACGCGGTGCCGGCCGACCAGCCCGTATGCGATAGCGAAGCTGGCGGCGCATCAGCTGGTGGGCGTGCTGCGAGCCAACGAGGGGCTGCACGCGAGCTCGGGCATCGTTTACAACCACGAGTCCGAGCGCCGGCCGGAGCGGTTCGTGACGCGAAAGATCACGCGCGCGGCGGCTGCGATCAGCCTGGGCCTGGAGCGGGAGCTGACGCTGGGCTCGCTGGATGCCGTGCGCGACTGGTCGTTCGCGGGGGACATCATGCACGGCGCGTGGCTGATGCTCCAGCGGGAGCGCGCGGACGACTACATCCTGGCGAGCGGCGTGGCGCACACGGTGGCGGAGTTCGCGGCTGCGGCGTTCGCGCACGTGGGCCTGGACGCGGAGCGCCATGTGCGCGTGGACCCCGCGTTGGTGCGCGCGGCGGAGGCGACGCCGAGCGTGGGCGACCCGACGAAGGCGCGCGAGCGGCTCGGCTGGGAGCCGCGCGTGGGCTTCCAGGAGCTGGTGGCGCGGATGGTGAATGCCGACGTGCGCTCGCTGCGCGCGGCGGCGACGGCGTAGCCGTATTCCGGTGTCCCGGCGGGGCGCCGCGGGCGTCGCGGTGAGGCGGCCGCGTCCCGGCGAGGCCGGTGAACGTCCAAGTGAGGCCCTACACTTGCGGGCCTGATGACGACCGTCGGAGTGATTGGCCTGGGCTACGTCGGCCTGCCGCTCGCGGTGGCGTTCGCGCAGGAGGGCTGCGACGTGATCGCGGTGGACGTGGACTCGCGCAAGGTGGAGGCGGTGCGCGCGGGCGAGTCCTACATCGAGGACGTGGCGTCGGAGACGTTGAGCGCGGTCGCGGGGCGCATGCACGCGACGACGCGGTATGCGGATCTGGCGAAGGCTGACGCGGTGCTGGTGTGCGTGCCGACGCCGCTGACGCGCAACCGCGAGCCCGATCTCGGTCCGCTGGTGGATGCCACGCGCGCCTTGGGGGAGGTGCTGCAGGCGGACCAGCTGGTGGTGCTCGAGTCGACGACCTATCCGGGCACGACACGCGAGCGCGTGGCGCCGTTGCTGGAGGAGCGCTCGGGGCTGGCGGCGGGACGTGACTTCCACCTGGCGTTCTCGCCGGAGCGCGTGGATCCGGGGCGTGTCGACTTCACTCTGCGCAACACCCCCAAGGTTCTTGGCGGGCTGACGGAGGCGTGCGCGGAACGCGCGCACGAGCTGTACGGGCTGGTGTGCGACAGCGTGGTGCGTGTGTCGAGCCCGGAGGCGGCGGAGCTGACGAAGCTGCTGGAGAACATCTTCCGCTCGGTGAACATAGCGCTGGTGAACGAGCTGGCGATGCTGACCGATCGCATGGGCATCGACATCTGGGAGGTGGTCGACGCGGCGGCGACGAAGCCGTACGGGTTCATGCGCTTCGAGCCGGGCCCGGGCATGGGCGGCCACTGCCTGCCGGTGGATCCCTTCTACCTCAGCTGGCGCGCGCGCGAGTTCGACATGGCGACGGAGTTCATCGAGCTGGCGGGCAAGGTCAACCAGCAGATGCCCTATCACTGCGTGGCGAAGGCGCAGCGTGCGCTCAACGACACGGGCATGTCGGTCAAAGGCGCGCGCGTGGCGGTCGTGGGCGTGAGCTACAAGCCGGGCGTGGGGGACGTGCGCGAGTCGCCGGCGCTGAAGATCATCTCGCTGCTGAAGGGCCTGGGCGCGGAGGTCCTCTATCACGACCCGCACGTGCCGGTGCTGAGCGAGTTCGCGCTGACGAGCACCCCGCTCGAGGACGCCATCGCGGACGCCGACCTGGTGCTGATCGTGACCGCCCACCCGGAGGTCGACCACGAGCTGATCGCCCGGCGCGCACGTCTGATCGTGGACCTGCGCGGGGTCACGCGCAGCTCGGCGGCGAACAACGTCGTGCGCCTGTGAGCGCCGCCGGCCAGGACACCGGCGCGGGCGGGCCGCTGCTGGGCGCGGGCGGGCCGCTGCCGGACGCGGGCGGGCCGCTGCCGGACGCGGGCGGGCCGCTGCTGGGCGCGGGCGTGCGGGTGGGCGCGGGCGTGCGGTTCGGCGCGTACGTGGTGGTGCATGACGGCACGATCGTGGGGGATGAGTGCTCGATCGAGGATCACGCGGTGCTGGGCAAGCGCCCGCGGCTGGCGGCCCACTCGAGCGCGGCCGGCCAGGTGGGCGCGCTGGAGCTGGGCGCTGGCGCGAGCGTGGGCACGGGCGCGGTGGTGTTCGCGGGCACGAGCGTGGGCGCGCAGGTGATCCTGGGCGATCAGTCGTTCGTGCGCGAGCGCACGTCGATCGGCGAGCGCTCGGTGATCGGCCGCGGCAGCGTTGTAGACAACGATGTGCTCATTGGCGCGCGCGTGCGCGTGCAGACGAACGTTTACCTGACGGCGTTCACGATCGTGGAGGACGACGTGTTCGTAGGCCCCGGCGCGCTGACCACGAACGACGACACGATGGCCCGCCATGGCCCGGAGACGCCCACGCGCGGCGCGACGCTGCGCCGCGCGTGCCGCGTGGGCGGCGGCGCGGTGCTGACCCCCGGCGTGGAGATCGGCGAGGAGGCGTTCGTGGCGGCCGGCGCGGTGGTGACAAGCGACGTCCCCGCGCGGGCGGTGGTGATGGGGGTGCCGGCGCGTGTGGTGCGCGAGGTCGGTGACGAGGACCTGCTGGAGCGCTGGCGCTGACAGCGGTTACCCGAAGCCGCTCGCTCGCCTGGTCCGAGGGGTGCCTGAGTGCCTCCTGCAGTTCAAGTCCCCTCGCGTGCGATCTCAGCGAGACGCCGATCCGCGCCGGTTCCCGGTGAGGGACGTGGGCCTTGAATTATGTGGTCTGTGCCCACAGGGTTCGGCAGTTGTTTGACCGCGCTACTAACATCCGCTCGGAATGATCCGATCTCAGTCGGGTCCAGATCCGCACCGCCGCCGCGCGCCGGTCTTTCATGCTGGGCCGGGATGCATATAGGATCACGATTCGTGGCAGCCGATTTCCTCACCGCTCCGCTTGCTGGCGCCGCCGAGGATAGTTGCTGCCCAGCGGGATATGGCCACGGCATGGGACTTCGAGGATAGTAGGGTGCCCGCTCTCGTAAAGCTGGCAGCCGAGAACTTCCGGAGCCTTCGAGACGTCGATGTAGACCTCGGGGACTTCAATGTTCTCGTGGGTCCAAATGCGTCCGGGAAGAGCAATCTGCTGGACCTGATTCGGTTTATCGGCGACTCGGTTCGCACCGACCTTGGACCTGCGATAGATCTGCGTGGCGGATTCGATGCAATCTGTTTCCGGGCCGCCAAACGGCGTCATATCCACATTCGCGTCCTCACGAATGTGACGTCGTACAGTAGTCCCACGGCGCTCGATGACTATCAACTAGAGTTTTGGATCGGGAAATCGGCCAAGAGCGCAACCCGCTTGCTCGTGAGAGAAGAGTCATTCAAGTTCAAGCGAACCAGGACGCGCGGCCGCCGCATCACGATCGACGGCTCAAAGGTGGAGGTGGTCGATGAGGGAATCGGTGGGCAGGAGAAGAGCGAGTCGCGTGCGCTGCTCAGATCCGATTCACTGGGACTCTCGACCTTGCCGCGCCTGTCAGATGAGGCAGGGGGTACTCAGATCCGCGAAATTGCTGAACTGTTCTCCTCGTTTCGCGTGTATGACATCGATGTCGCGGCTGCCCGCCAACCGGCCCCGGTGACGAGCGATACCCGCCTCGCCGCAGATGCCAGCAACCTGGCTGCATTTCTGCTTCGCCTCAGGAGTGACCCGGAGCAGTTCGCGAGGCTGGTTGACGATGCGCGCGCGTTTGTGCCGGGGTTGGACGAGCTGCACTTCGTGTCGATCGGAGGGTCCGACGAGGCAGTTGCGATTGAGATCGAGGAGCTGGTGCTTCCCGGTCGTACGCCTCTCTCGCATGCGTCGTTTGGGACAATTCGTGCACTTGCACTTCTAGCGCTCCTATACGACCCTCACCCACCACGACTAACCTGTGTCGAGGAGATCGATCATGGCCTTCACCCATATGTCTTCGACCGGCTTACCGACCGATTGCGCGAAGCCTCGAAGCGCACGCAACTCATCGTCGCAACCCATTCACCTGCATTTGTGAACCGACTCAAGCCATGCGAGTTGATTGTCTGCGAGAGAGATCCCGAGACAGGCGGCTCGGCGATTCCGGCGATCACTGGCGAACAGGTGGAAAAGGCAGCCGCCGAGGCGACCGAGCTTGGTCTTGGTGAGCTGTGGTTCTCGGGCACATTGGGAGGAGTCCCCGAATGAAGAGCCACGATGGAGCGGGCCTGGTTATGATCTTCGGCGAGAGTGACAATGACCGGAAGGCGATCGCAACGCTGGTTCGCGCACTTTGTCCGAAGGCTCGGACAAAGATTGCGCGGAGTCCGCTGGTGCTTATCAAGAACGCCTCTCCCTCGGACACACCGTCAAGGGCTGACCGCGTCGCTGCGGCTGTCCGGGCTGTCCATGCGCGCGACGCCGTGAGGTGTGTGCTTGCACACGAGGACGCGGACGCAACCGAGCCGGCGCACGAGAGCATCGCTGAGCGGATCGAGCGCACACTCCGGGACGCTGGGACGCCGGGTAAAGTGCACGCAGTCGTCCCCGCATGGGAGATTGAGGCTTGGTGGTTCATGTGGCCGGAGGTCGTAGCTACTTGCTACAAGCGGTGGGTTGAGCCGAGAGCTGCAACTCCTCCGGGCCGGATCGAAAATGCGAAGGAGCGATTGGCGCGAGCGGTTCGACCCTCGCAACTCACGGCGGCCGAGCGTAAGAGCTTCCCAGAGTACCGAGAGTCTGACTCAATTAGGATCGCAGAAGCGATCGCGGCCAAGGGCGCGGCAGACGAGCCCGCGTTGGGCGTTTCGGGCTCGTACGATCGATTCCGAGCGAGCGTCGCGGACTGTTGCTCGTAGTCTGCGTGCGTCACGCTGGCGCTAGCCGAACAATGGTGCCGAGGTGCTCGACTAGGTTCGTGGCCAGATCGGCCGCTCCGCAAGAGGTTCTCATCTCCGGTGCCGATCGTCGCGCCGGCGTATGACCCATAGGTACCCGCTGCGCCCCGGCTGGCATGCATACCCGAGGCAGCCGAAACCGCGTAAGTCAGCCGCGCTCGGCTTTGATCGCCGCAACGACCGCATTGGCCTGCTCGCGTGTGAGCACTGGGCTCATTGGGATCGCCAGGTGCGTGTGCGCTGCCTGCTCGGTTCCCGGTAGCTCGACCCCCGCGCCCCACTCGCGCATCGCCGCCTGCCGGTGGACGGGGGTTCGGTAGTAGGCCTTGTGGCCGATGCCCGCCGTCGCGAGCGCGCCTTCCACGCGCTCGACGTGCGGGTCGCTGACCACGTACAGGTGCCATGCAGGTGACGATCCCGCGGTGGGATGGGGCAGGGTGAGCAGGTCGCCGAGCCCCGCCTGCTCGTAGTAGCCGGCGGCCCGCCTGCGTCCGTCGGCCCAATCGTCGACGTGGGGGAGCTGCACGCGCAGGATCGCCGCCTGCAGCTCGTCCAGGCGCGAGTTGTAGCCGAGCTGCTCGTACGTGACCTTGTCGTGGGAGCCGTGGAAGCGCAGCGTGCGTGCGCGCTCGGCGATCTGCTCGTCGCTCGTCGTGATCACGCCGCCGTCGCCGAAGCAGCCGAGGTTCTTGGACGGGAAGAACGAGAACGTCGCCGCCGTGCCCAGCGCGCCCGGGCGCAGATCCCCCTGCTCGCCCACCGTGGAGCCGGCCGCCTGCGCCGCGTCCTCGAGCACCGGCACACCCAATGCCTCTATCTCCGCGATCGGGGCTACGTTGCCGAACAGGTGCACAGCGATGACGGCCCTCGTGCGGGGTGTCAAAACTGCGCGGACAGTCTCAGCATTGACGCAGTACGTGTCCGGGTCGACGTCGCAGAACACCGGCGTCGCTCCCGTAGGCGGGATCGCCTCGGCTGACGCGTAGAAGGTGAACGACGGCACCACCACCTCATCGCCCGGACCGACGCCCATCGCCCGCAACGCGATCGTGATCGCGTCCGTGCCGTTCGCCACCCCCACCGCATGGCGGGAGCCGCAGTAGGCCGCGAACTCGTCCTCGAACGCGCTCACCTCCGGGCCGAGGATGTAGCGCTCGGAGTCGAGCACCCGGTCGATCGCCGCGCGCAGCTCCTCGCGCAAGGGCAGAAGCGGCGTCGACGTGTCGAACAGCGCCACCCCCATCGGGTTCAGCGCGGCTTCAGCAGCTCGAGATCCGCCCGCGTCATCAGGCGGATCAGCTCCTCGAAGCTCGTCCCCGGCACCCAGCCGAGATCGCGCTCGGCCTTCGACGGGTCGCCGATCAGGTGGTCCACCTCCGCCGGGCGCACGAACGCCGGGTCGATCGTCACGTACCGCGCGAAGTCGCCCAGGCCCGCCTCGTCGAACGCCACCTCACAGCACTCGCGCACCGAGTTCGCCTTCCCCGTCGCGATCACGTAGTCCTCCGGAGTGTCGCGCTGCAGCATCAGCCACATCGCTTCCACGTAGTCCTTCGCGAAGCCCCAGTCGCGTTCCGCGTCCAGGTTGCCCAGACGCAGCTCCTTCGCCAAACCGTGCTTGATCGCCGCCGCATGCCACGTGATCTTGCGGGTCACGAACTCCAATCCCCGACGTGGACTCTCGTGATTGAAAAGTATCCCCGACGTCGCGTGGAGGTCGTAGGACTCGCGGTAGTTCACTGTGATGAAGTGGCCGTACGCCTTCGCCACCCCGTACGGCGAGCGCGGGTAGAAGGGGGTCGTCTCCGTCTGCGGGACCTCCAGCACCTTGCCGAACATCTCGCTCGAGGACGCCTGGTAGAGGCGCGCCTCCGGGCACACTTCGCGCATCGCCTCCAGCATGCGCGTCACGCCCGTGCCCGTGAACTCCGCCGTCAGCGTCGGCTGGATCCACGACACCGCCACGAACGACATCGCCGCAAGGTTGTAGATCTCCGCCGGTTTGGACGCCCGCAGCGCGTCCACCAGCGAGCGCTGGTCGAGCAGGTCGCCCTGGTGCAGGGTGATGCGATCGCGGATGTGCTCGATGCGGTCGAACTTCTCCGTCGACGCGCGCCGCACCATCCCGTGGACCTCATAGCCCTTCTCCAGCAGCAGCTCCGCGAGGTATGAGCCGTCCTGGCCGGTGACGCCCGTGATCAGGGCTGAACGTTTCTCTGGCATGGCCGGGAGCCTATCGGCCGCCGGCGATGGGCCCGTGGATGCTCATCGCGACGCCGCCGACGCCGGCTCCGGGGAAACGCCAGCGCCATCGCCTTTCCGCTCGCGCAGCCAGCGCACGGTCGCCGCGATCCCGTCCTCGACCTCGATCTTCGCCTGCCAGCCCAGCAGCGTGCGCGCCTTCTCCACCGACGGCCAGCGGCGCTGCACGTCCACCGCGAACGTCGGCAGGTGCTCCAGCTCGAAAGCCTCCGGGTCCTCGCCGCATGTCTCCCACACGATCCGCGCGATCTCCGCCACCGTCAGCTCGCGCGCCGCCGAGATGTTGAAGTCCTCGTTCAGCCCCGCCGGGGAGCTCATCGCGGTGACAACCCCGTCGGCGATGTCGTCGATGTGGGTGAGCGTCCGCGTCTGCTCGCCAGAGCCGAAGATCCGCAGCGGCCGCTGCCCCGACAGCACCTTCTCGATCAGGTCCGGCACCGCGTGCGCGATCCCCGGTTCCGCGTCCGGCACCTCGCCCGGGCCATACGCGTTGAATGGGCGGCAGATCGTGTACGGGAAGCCGTGCTCGTCGTGCGCCGCCCGGCAGTACACCTCCCCCGTCAGCTTCGAGAAGCCGTACGCAGAGATCGGCGTCGGGCAGCGCGGCAGGTAGTCCTCCGGCGTCGGAAACAGCTCCGCCTGCTCGAACACCATCGACGACGACACGTACACGAAGCGCTCCACCTCCACGTCCAGCGCCGCGCGGATCACCGAGTTGTACAGCGCGTTGTTGACCTCCGTCAGCGTGTGCGGGAGGCGGTGGAAGTTCGCGATCCCCCCCACGATCGCCGCCAGGTGGATCACGTGCGTGCAGCCCTTCGTCGCCGTGCGCGCCTCCTTCGCCACGCGCAGATCGCCCGTGTGCACCTCGCAGCCCTCGCGCATCCACTGCGGCGCCTCGCGCTGGTCGGACACGCGCACCTCGTAGTCCGGGTCCGCCAGCAGCCTACGCACGACCGCCGCTCCGATCGTGCCCGCGCCGCCTGTCACCAGCACGCGGCTCATCCGCGCGGGGGGGTGGGCGCCAACACACCTAGCTCCGACGCGTACGCGAACACCTGAGCCGCCCCCCAGCAGTTCCACGGATCCACCACCAGGCAGTCGCCGCCCGCGCGCTCCACGATCGCCGCCAGCGCGCGCGGGTCGCGGAACTCCGCGTGGTTGGCCGCCACCACCACCAGCTCCGCGCCGTCCAGCGCCTCCTCCAACGACGCCGTCGGCGTCGCCACGTGCGGATCGTGCACCGCCACATCCGCCAGCTCGCGCTCCAGCAGCCGGATCAGCTTGTGCGCCAGCGAGTCGCGCTCGTCGTCCGTGTCCGCCTTGAACGCCAGCCCCAGCACCGCCACCTTGCGGTTCGCCAGCGAGCCCATGCGCCGTTTCGCCCCTTCCAGCAGGAACAGCGGCACCGACTCGTTCACGCGCGACACCGCCAGCAGCATCCCCGGCGCCGCCGAGCGCTCCTCCGAGAACGCGAAGTCCTTGCGCAGGCACGTGCCCGCCGTGAAGCCCGGCCGCGCGATGCCGCCGCGCGGGTAGTCGCGGTTGATCAGATCGATCACCTCGAACACGTTCGCCGCGTAGCGCTCGCAGTCCATCATCAGCAGGTTCGGCAGCGCGAACGTCGCGTAGCGCAGGATGTTCGTCCAGATCTTCGCCAGCTCCGCCTGCACCGGCGTCGTCTGCACGATCGGCGCCGCGAACGCGCCGAACAGCTCGCCCACCACCTCGCCCGAGCGCGCGCCCACGCCGCCCACTATGCACGGCAGCGTGTCGATCTCCTCCAGGAAGCGCCCCGCCGCGATGCGCTCCGGCGCGTGCGCCACGAACACCTCCTCGCCGATCTCGAAGCCGCGGTGCTTCGCCACGTAGCCCGCCACGAACTCCGTCGTCCCCGGCGCCACCGTCGAGCGCAGGATCAGCGAGTGCCCCGGCGCCAGCACTCCCAACAGGTCGTCCAGCGCCGAGCGGATGTCGCGCATGTCGATCTCTATGTGCGAGAACGACGGCGTCCCCAGCGTGATCACTATGTGGCGCGCGCGCGCCGCGTCCGCCACGCGCTCTGACAGCCACAGCCGACGGTGGGCGGGATCCGATAGAACGCGATCGAGCAGCGCCTGCGCGTCCGTCTCCTCGAACGGCATCCTCCCGTCGCGCACCGCGCCAAGACGCGTCTGGTCGTTGTCGATCCCCACCACCCGCAGGCCGCGGTCGGCGAACGACAGCGCCAGCGGCAGGCCCACGCGGCCAAGGCCCACCACGGCCACATCGGCGGTGCTATCAGACGCGTTCATCGAAGCCATGAGGTTAGCGGCGCCGGGATCCGCCCTGCGCCCACAGCCGATAACACCGCTCAGCCGCGATCGTCGCGCACATGGCGCACGTACTGGCGCGCGAAGCCCACCACGAACAGCGGGTTGTAGCGCGCGTAGCGCCGCCACAGGCGCCGCGGCTCGCGCCACAGGCGGTACACCCACTCCACGCCCGCGCGCTGCATCCACGCCGGCGCCTGGCGCACCAGGCCCGCGTGGAAGTCGAACGCCGCGCCCACCCCCACCAGCAGCGGCGCCGCCAGGCGCGGGCGCATCGCGTGCATCCACAGCTCCTGCTTCGGCTGGCCCGTCCCCACCCACACCACCTGCGCGCCCGACGCGTCGATCGTCGCCGCCACCTCGCGCTCCTCCCGCTCGCTCAGCGCGCGAAACGGCGGCGAGAAGCCCCCCACGATCCGCACGCCCGGAAAGCGCTCGCGCAGACGCCGTTCGAGCAGCTCCAGCGCCTCCCGCGTGCGCCCGCCATACAGGTACATCGGCGTGCCGTCGCGCGCCGCGCGCGCGAAGAAGCGCGCCATCAGGTCCGGGCCGTACACGCGCGTCGCGCGCGCGTGGCCCAGCGCGCGCAGCGCCCACACCAGCGGCTGCCCATCCGGCACCGCCAGCGTCGCCTCCAGCACCGCCGTCAGCGTCCGCCTGTCCTCGCGCGCCGACATCACCAGGTTCACCGCCGCCGCCGTCACGTACGCGCGCGCGTCCGCCGCCACCACCGCCTGCATCCAGTCCATCACCCGCTCGTAGTCGGAGATCGCCAGCGGCACGTCCAGGATCTCCGCCCGCGGGGGCGGCTCGGGAACGGCCGAGTTCGGAGGGGTGCGGGCAGGCGGCGACGCGATTGCGTGAAGATACCCGCCCTCGTGGAGATCGACCCCGACTTCTGGATGCGCCGGCGGGTGCTCGTCACCGGCCACACCGGTTTCAAGGGCGCCTGGCTGTCGCTGTGGCTGCAATCGCTCGGCGCCCGCGTCACCGGTCTCGCGCCCGGCGTACCCACGCGGCCGTCGCTGTACGAGCTCGCCGACGTCGGCGCGCACATGCGCCAGCAACAGGTCGACGTGCGCGACGCCGCCGCCGTGCTCAGCGCCGTATCCCAGGAGCGCCCCCAGGTCGTGCTCCATCTCGCCGCGCAGCCCATGGTCAGGCGCTCGCTGCGTGAGCCCGCACTCACGTACGACATCAACGTCATGGGCACCGTCAACGTGCTCGACGCCGTCCGCCAGGCCGGCCACGACGTGCGCGCCGTCGTCGTCGTCACCTCCGACAAGTGCTACCAGAACCCCGGCCACGACTCGCGGCGCTTCGTCGAGGACGATCCGCTCGGGGGAGCGGACCCCTACTCCAACTCCAAGGCCTGCGCCGAGCTGCTCGTCAGCGCCTACCGGCGGTCGTTCTTCTCCGCCCCAGACTCGTCGCGGCTCGCCACCGCGCGCGCCGGCAACGTCATCGGCGGCGGCGACTGGGGCGAGGACCGGCTCGTGCCCGACGCCGTCCGCGCCGTCGACAGCCGCACGCCGCTCGAGGTTCGCAACCCCCACGCCGTGCGTCCCTGGCAGCACCTGCTCAGCCCGCTCAGCGGCTACCTGCGCCTCGCCGAAGCGCTGTCGCTGCCCGACGGCCCCGAGGTTGCCCGCGCATGGAACTTCGGACCCCCCGCCGGGGACGCCCGACCGGTCAGCTGGGTCGTGCAGCGGCTCGCGCACTTGTGGCACGGTGAGCTCGCATGGCAGCTCGACCAGCGGCCCAACCCGCCCGAGGCCGGCCACCTCGAGCTCGACTCCAGCGCCGCCGAACGGCAGCTCGGGTGGCGTCCCGCCGGGCGCCTCGAGGACGCGCTCGAGCTGGTCGTCCAGTGGCATCGCGCTCACCGTCAAGGGAAGGACATGCGCGAGTTCAGCCTCGAGCAGATAGCCAGCATCTAGAACTCGCCTCGCAGGCGGGATTTACATAACCTTCCCGCGCATGAGCCCACTCAGCGTCCGCCGCTACCGCGCCGAGCGACTGCTGCGTCGGGAGTTCGAGGGTCTGCGCGGACGGGTGCTCGCCAGCGTGCGCCGGCGGCTCGCCGCCAGCGGCGTCAGACTCGATCAGGGCGATCTCGACGCCTGCTACGCCCAGGCGTGGCAGGGCCTCTACACCGCCGTGCTCGACGGGCAGCAGATCGCCAACCCCGCCGGCTGGCTCGTGCTCGTCACCTTCCGTCGCGCCATCGAGGAGCACCGCGCGCGCGGTCGCCTCCACCGCGCCGCGCCCGAGATAGAGACAGCCAATGGGATGGAGCGAGCCACTGGCGCGGAGCGCGACTTCGCCGACGAGCTCGACGACCGCGCGCGCCTGCGTCAGCTCTTCGAGGGGTTGCGCGGCCGCCTCGACGGGCGCGAGCGCGAGGCCGCCACGCTGTGCTACCTGCAGGGCCTCTCGCGCGCCGAGGCCGCCGCGCGGCTCGGTGTCAGCGAGGCGCGGATGCGCAAGCTCATGGAGGGCCAAGGCCCGGAGCGGCCCGGCGTCGCCGGCAAGGTCGGCGCGCTCGTCGACGCCATCCGCGATGGCAGCTGGTGCGAGCAGCAGGGCTCGCTCATGCGCGCCTTCGCCTACGGAATCCTCGATCCAGACGGGGAGCGCTACCAGCTCGCGCTCATGCACAGCAGCCAGTGTCCCGCCTGCCGCGCCTACGTCGCCTCGCTGCGCGGACTCGCCGCCGTGCTGCCACCCGTCTTCATGCCGTGGGGGCTCGGCGCCGGCGTCCTCGCCCGCGCCGGTGAAGGCATGCACGCCAGTGGAGCGGCCGGAACGTCCGGGGCTTCCGGAGCGGCCAGCGGCGGGACGGGCGCGGGCCTGCAGGCCGGGCGGGGGCTCGGTGGCGCGCTGCCGGCTTCCGGCGCCGCCGGCGCGGGCGGCGCCGCGGGAGGGGGCTGGCTCCTCGGGGCGGGCGGATTCGGCGCCAAGCTGGCCGTCGGATGCATGCTCGCCCTCGGTGTCGGCGCCGGCTGTGTCGCGCTCGACGGCGGACATCGCGCGTCCCCGCCCGGCCACAGGCCGCGCCACGCGTCTCAGTCGCGGACCCATGGGACTGTGCTCACGTACGCCGCCGACCAGCTCGGCGATCGCGGGGCCGGCGCCGGTGGATCCGCTCCCGAAGCCGGGCGGGCGTCCGTGCCGCTCACCGCCGCCGCCAGGGCCAGCCGCGAGTTCGGGCCCGAGCAGGCGCTGGCGTCCAGCGCCGCCGGTGCGACCGCCTCCAGCGCCAGCCAGGAGCCCACCGCGCGATCGGCCTCCTCCTCCTCCTCCTCTAGCTCAGCCGCTCCGTCAGCGGCGGGCAAATCCTCCGCCGGAGGGTCCGGAGGGTCCGGTGGCGGCGTAGCCTCGGAACCGGCTGGCGGCGCGTCCTCGCCAGCTCCTCTGCCCGGCAACGCGGTCGCCGCCGAGCGTGAGTTCGCGCCGGGTTGACCTTCGGCGGCATGACGGTGTCGGTGTGCCGTGTCGGGTTTCCTCTTTTGAAGTGGTGTATCGCTATAGCTATACACCGGTCGCAAGGAGCAACTGACAACCGACACCCGGGGTAGATCGGGTGCCGTGTCGGGTTTCCTCTTTTGAAGTGGTGTATCGCTATAGCTATACACCAGTCGCAAGGAGCAACTGACAGCCCACACCCCGGGGTAGATCGATCGCGTCCTGGAGTCGATCGCCCTCCCGGGTAGATCACGCCCCTGGGTAGATCACGCCTGGGGGCTCAGGCCCGCGGGAAGACCTTGCCCAGACGCCTGAGCGCCAGCGGGTTGCCGCGCGGGCGCAGCCTGCCGGTGGCTACCAGCCGCAGGGGGTCCAGGCGTTCTCCTACGAGGTCCGCCCAGTCCTGGTAGGACAGGCGCAGGCGCAGGTCGGGGTTGGGAGCCTCGCCCTGCTCGACCGTGCTCGAGCCGTTGTTGACGGTCAGATGCCAGGTGGGGACGTCCGGGTCTGTGAACTCCCACTGGAAGGTCGTCGGGCGCTTGAGCCCATGGTTGGGGTTCACCTGGCGGCGGATCGTGTCGAACAGCAGCGCCAGCGTCTCAGGGTCGCGCATCGTGGGACCTTCGCGCACGCCGATCACGCCGGCTTTGGCGAGCGCGCGCCCGCGCTGGGAGACCTCCAGCGGCGACAGCCCCGGCGGCAGCAGCGGAGGGCCGGGCAGGGTGTCGATGGCGAGGCCGGCGGAGCGCAGCTTGGTGGTCATCGAGGTCAGGCCCTCCACGCCGACCTCATCGTAGGTGGAGCCGAAGACCGTTATGTAGCGTTCGTCCCACCCTGGCGGCATCAGCACCTGGGAGGTGTAGCGGGTGACCTCGTGCAGGATGCGGCTGACGGCCTTCGGCACGCCCACAGGGTCTTCGCGATTGAGGTCCGACAGGAGCTTCACGCCGAAGCCGATGTGGCGCTGCTCGTCGGCGGCGATGTTCGCCATGCCCGCGCGGAAGGCGGGCAGCTGGTCGCGCTTCTCCAGATAGCCGCAGATGAAGTGCTGTCCCGGCTGGGCGAGCGCCGCCTCCACGACTATGTGGTACAGCGTCACAGCGGCCGCCAGTTTCGCGGGCGAGTGGTCGGCGCGCAGTTCGTCGGCCATGCGGTCCAGGCGCTCGAAGATCTTGCGGAAGCCGGACGTCAGCTGGGGCCTGGCCGCCTGCAGGCCGCTGGACATGGAGCCGTCGCCGATGCCGCATACCTCCTGCATGAAGCGCTTGAAGAACACCGCATGGCGGGCCTCGTCGACCTGCTGGGTGGCGAGGAAGTACTTCTGCTCCTCACGCGGCGCGGCGTCGATGTATGGAGACAGGTTGTCCGCGACAGCATCCTCACCCCAAAAGAACAGGCAGTAGTTCCACACCGCCGCCTGGCGCTCGAAATCGGTGAAGTCCTCGCGCCACTGGCGCGCGTCCTCGCTGAAGTCCAGCTCGGTGGCCGACCAGTTGCCGCGCTCCCAGCGCGCGTACAGATCCTCGTAGGAGATCGCGTCGGCGGGCAGGCCGCCCAGGTTGGCGGCATCAGCTGCGGTCGGGCTCGTCACGGTCGCCATCGTGGTGCTCCTCTCGCCTCAGTGGTCCGAATTGGATAATGAACATTATCGAAATAACGTCCGCTCTGTCAAGTAAGATCTCAATGGATGGCAGACGAGCGCGACGACTTGGACGTGAGCGGCGACGGCGCCCCGGCGGCTGTGGCCGGCAGCCGCATGACCCGCGAGCAGAGCCGCGCGAACACCCGCGACCGCCTGCTGGCGGCCGCGCGCAGCGTGTTTGCGCGCAGCGGGTTCCACGGCGCGTCGGTCGAGGAGATCGCCTCCGAAGCGGGCTTCTCGACGGGTGCGCTGTACTCGAACTTCGACGGCAAGGAGGACCTGTTCCTGGCGCTGATGGAGCGCGAGATCGACGAGCACGCACGCGAGATCGCCGACGCGGTGCGTGCGCGGGCGTCAATCGCCGAACGCGCGACCGGCGGTGCGCGCCGCTGGATGACGATGATCGACCGCGAGCCCGAGCTGCTGCTGCTGTTCATGGAGTTCTGGGCGTACGGCGTGCGCGACCCGGACGTGCGGCCGAAGGTGGCCGAGCGCTTCGCGCAGATGCGCCAGGTGCTCACGGGGCTGATCGCCGACGGCGTGCGCGAGTTCGACCTCGAGCTGGCGCTGCCGGCGGAGCAGCTCGCGGTGGCGATCGACGCGCTCGCCGACGGCATCGCACGCCAGAAGCTGGCCGATCCCGACGCCGTTCCGGACGATCTGATGGGCAGGGTGCTCTCGCTGCTGTTCGCCGCGGCTACCCGCCCGGCGCCACGCACAGGCACGCGTAGTGCACCGTGAACAGCCGCCGGGCGGCGGACGGCGCGAGGCCGTGCACGGACGCCCGCAGCGCCCACCTGGCGCCGGCGAGCGTGCGCGCGCGCGGTGTGTGCGCGAAGAAGCGGTGGACCTCCAGCGGTAGCGGATCGTCGAGCTCCGCCGCCACCGACAGGCCCGCGCGTGCGACGATCTCGCGCACCGCCTCGCGGTCGAGGCGCTGCAGGTGGCCGACCTCGGCCGCGTGCGCGCGCTTGACCGCGCGCCGCGCTGACACGTTGGCCTCGAGCGGCACCTCCACGAGCACCGCGCGGCAGGCGCGCGCGACCTCGCGCAGCAGCGCCACCACGTCGGGCACGTGCTCGAGCACGTGCGAGAGCACGCCCAGATCGTAGGCGCCGTCCGGGGCCGGCAGGTGCAGCCCGTCATACAGCTCCACCGAGTCGATCTGCGGGCGCATGCGCGCGATCTCGACGGCCGCCTCGGTGATCTCCACGCCCGACAACATCCCGCCGAAACCGCGCCGGCGCAGCTCGCACAGCAGCGCGCCGTCGCCGCAGCCGACCTCCAGGGTGTTGACCGGATACCCGCCCGCCCATATGCCCGCGCGGGCGCACAGCGCGATCACGTGGTCGGCCTTGCCCACCGCGCCCAGCGCCCGCCAGCGCGCGTACACGGCCGCCTCGGCCGGCCCGCGTGTGTACGCGTCGTCGTAGAAGCGGACTAGGTCGGCGGGGTCCTCCACACCGGTGATTATCGTTGGCGCGATGACCGCCAAGCTCACCGCGGCGCTGCGCGAGGCGCCCGCGACGGTGCCGGCGCTGGCGGCGCTCGCGCTGTTCGTCGTGTGGGCCACCAGCCAGGCGGGCTATCCGGTCACCCACTGGGCGCCCGGCGCGCTGATTGTGCTCGTGCTGCTCGCGATCGCCCTCGGCCTCGTGCGGCTGCGCGCGGCGGACGTGCCGCCGGCGGTACGCGTCGCCGTCGGCGCGCTGGCCGTGTACACCGCGTTCAGCTTCCTGTCGATCCTGTGGGCCGCCGTGCCCGGGGACGCCTGGGAAGGGGCCGACCGGACGCTGCTGTACCTGCTCGTGTTCGCACTGTTCGCCTGCTGGCGCCAGACCGGCGTCAGCGCAGGGCTGCTGCTGGGTGCGTGGACGCTCGCGCTGATCGCGCTGGCGGCGTTCGTCGCGCTGCACGTGGACAGTGCCACCGCCGCCCGCCTGCAGGCGATGCTCCCCGGCGGGCGCCTCATCTATCCAACCGGCTACGCCAACGCCAACGCCGCGCAGTGGCTGATGGCCTTCTGGCCGGCCGTGCTGCTCGCGCGCGGCGAGCGTCTGCCGTGGGGCCTGCGCGGCTTGCTCGCCGGCGGAGCCGTGCTGCTGGCGGAGGTCGCGCTGCTCAGCCAGAGCCGCGGCTCGCTGTACGCCACGCCGGTGATGATCGTGCTCGTGTTCGCGCTGCTGCCGGGCCGCACGCGCACGTTCGCCGTGCTCGTGCCGATCGCCGCCGGGATCGCCGCCGCCGCGCCGGCGGTGCTGCACGTGGGCGACCACCTCAGCCACGAAGCCGTGACGCCGTCAGCCGTGCACAGCGCCACCGTCGCGATGTTCGCCGCCGCGCTCGCCGTCGGGCTGGTGGTCGCGCTGGGCGCCGCCTTGGAGGGCCGGCTGACGCTCTCCCAGCGCTCCGCCGGGCGGGTGCGCACGGGCGTGCGCGCGGTGGCGGTGGCCACGCTCGTGGCCGTCCTCGCCGGCGGCGTGGTCGCCGCCGGCAACCCGATCGCTCGGATCGAAACAGGCTGGCATACCTTCAAGGGCGGCTACGCCGCGGACAGCACCGGTGGCAGCCGTCTGATCAGCGGCCTGGGCAGCAACCGCTACGACTTCTACCGGGTGGCGCTCGACGAATTCCTGCACCATCCGCTGCTCGGCATCGGCGCCGACAACTTCCAGCAGCAGTACCTCGCCCACGGGCGAAGCGCTGAGACGCCCCACTACCCCCACAGCGTCGAGCTGCGCACGCTCACAGACACGGGACTCCTCGGCGCGCTGCTGGCGCTCGTCGGCCTCGCCGCCGCGCTGCTCGCCGGCGCGCGCGCCCTGCGACGCTCGGACCCGCTCGCCAGCACCGTCGCCGCGGCCGCGCTCGCCGGATTCGGCTACTGGGTCGTGCATGGCTCGTTCGACTGGTTCTGGGAGTTCGCCGGGCTGGGAGCGCCGGCGTTCGCGATGCTGGGTCTCGCCTGTGCGCTCGCGCCGCGCGCGCACAGCGCGAGGCCACGACGGGCGATCGGCAGGCGTCTGGGCATCGCCGCCGCCGTGCTCGTGGCGCTCGCGGCCGCAGCCTCGCTGGTGGCGCCGTGGCTGAGCCAGCTGGAGATAGAGAGCGCGGCGCGCATCTGGACCCGGGCGCCAAGCACCGCCTACGCCCGTCTCGAAGACGCGGCGCGTTTGAATCCGCTGAGCGACGAAGCGGACTCGGTCGCCGGCAGCATCGCGCTGCGCTACGGGGAGCTGGCGCGCGCCGACCGCGATTTCGCGCTCGCGCTCGAACGCGACCCCGGCGACGCGTACGCGGCGCTCGAGCGGGGAGCGATCGCGTCAGCCAGAGGCGAACGCACGGCCGCGCTCGGCCTGCTCGAGCGCGCCCAGCGGCTGGCGCCGCGCGAACCGCTCGCGCGGCAGGCGCTCGGCCGCGTGCGCGCGGGGGGCAGGGTCGATCTCGACGAACTGAACCGCGCGATCCTCCTCAAAGCTGAGCAGCTTGCATAAATCCTGCGTATATCTGTCTGAGACGCAGCGTATATTGCGGGAGTTGATGGCAACGTTCGCTAGCGTGTGAACAGAACCCGGTCGACTTATCAAATGGTGCCCCTCGAGGCCAGCTTGATCGGCGATCCGGAGCGGAGGCGTTACAGGTGGTGGCACGGACGGTGAGCGTGAGCGCTTGCTTTGGCCGAGATAAGGGAACCCAAGGTAGGGGCGCATGAGAAGTCAGCTCGCGATGATCACGACAGCCGCGCTCATGGGGGCGGTGGCCGCCTCGAGCGCGGCTCCGGCGGTGGCCAGCGCCAACTCGCTGCTGAGCGGGTACGGCGGCCCGGGTCAGGGCAGTCAGGTGATCCTTGGCGCCACGCTGCTGAACTCCCCGCCGGGCGGTGGCGAAGGGGGCGCCGGCTCGACGCCCGCGGGCGGCTCCGCTGGCGCCGGTGGGCAGGCCGCGGGCGCCACCAGCGGCCGCGCGGGGAGCGCAGGCGCAGGGTCCGCCAACACCTCCGGTCACGGCTCCAGCCGTGCCAGCGGCGGCGGGCAGGCTGCCACCGATCGCAGCGCTGGCTCCGCGCGGGCGTCATCCGCCACGCCCGCGGCGACGTCCCGCTCGTCGCTTCAGCCGAGCGTCGGCTCGCAGCCGCTGGGGCTCTCCGGCGATGACCTCCTGTACCTGTTCGTGGCCGTGGGCGCGCTCGTTGTGACCGCCGCGCTCACCAAGCAGCTGGCGCGCCGATCCGGCTAGCAGGCGATGCTGGCTAAAGCCATGACACGTACGACCCGAGTAACCAGGTAGGGACGAGGACTCCCGCACCCGTCATGGATCGCACTCAGATCACCCAACAGACCTCCACCGGCACGCTCCCGCGTCGCGGCGAGCTGGCCTACGACGCGCCGTCGCCCAGGGGCTCGCGCGCGAGCACCTTCCACGGACCGCTGCAGTGGGCGCTGGAGGGCCGCGGTTGGATCGTGCTGCGCCCGGCCGTCGACTTCCTGCTGCTGTGCGCGGCCGTCGTCCTCGCCCTTGGCGGTCTCCAGGCCACGTTGCACGTGTCCGCGGTCCGCGCGCCGCTGCTCGCGCTGCCGCCGCTGGTGATGCTCGTGTTCTACGCGCGCGGCCTGTACCGCAGCCGGCTGCGCATTCTCGTGCTCGACGGGATCATTCCCGTCGTCAGCGCCGTGTCCGTGGCGGCGATGACGGTCGCCGTGCTCGGCATGTTCCTCAACGACCAGGTTCCCAGCCAGTCGGACTGGCTGCGGGCCTGGTTCTTCGCGCTGCTCGGCGTCGGGCTCGGCCGTGTCGCGCTGGCGCTCACGCAGCGCTGGGCACGCGCCCGGCGGCTGGTGGGCAAGCCGGTGCTGATCGTCGGCGCCGGTGTGGTCGGCGCGCAGGTGGCGCGCCGGCTGGAGAGCCACTCGGAGTACGGGTTGGCGCCCGTCGGCTTCCTCGACGAGGACCCGCGCTCGGTGGCAGAGGTCGGTGGGCGCGACGTGCCCGTGCTGGGCACCGTCGAAGACCTCGACGAGTCCGTGCGGCGCACGGGTGTCAGGCACCTGATCGTCGCCTTCTCCTCGGTCTCAGACGCGCGCGTCAGCCGCCTGATCCAGCGCTGCCAGGAGCTGGGGGTGGAGGTCTCGGTGGTGCCGCGCATGTTCGACACGATCAACGACCGCGTCCGCTATGACACCGTCGGCGGGCTGCCGCTGCTGTCGTTCACCGCCGTCGACCCTGAGGGGGTCCAGTTCGCGCTCAAGCACGCGCTCGACCGTGTGCTCGCGCTGATGCTGCTGGTCGTCTTCGCGCCGGTGTTCGTGTGCGCCGCGATGGCCGTGCGTCTGAGCTCCCCCGGACCCGCGTTCTTCCGCCAGCGCCGCGTCGGACGCGACGGCAGGGAGTTCGACTTCTACAAGTTCCGCTCCATGCGCTTGCAGCCGCAGGGCGAGCGGGAGGAAGGGCGCGAGGGCGCCGGCGCGCTGGACTTCCTGCTGGCCGGCGACATCGCGCCCGGGGGCGTCGAGGGCGAGGATCGCCGCACGGCCGTCGGGCGCTTCCTGCGCGGCACCTCGCTGGACGAGCTGCCGCAGCTGCTCAACGTGCTGCGCGGCGACATGAGCCTCGTCGGCCCCCGCCCCGAGCGCCCCGAGTTCGTCGAGCTGTTCAGGCAGGACATCATCCGCTACGGCGACCGCCACCGCGTCAAGTCGGGGATCACCGGCTGGGCGCAGGTGCACGGGCTGCGCGGGCAGACATCGCTGGCCGAGCGCGTCGAGTGGGACAACTACTACATCGCCCACTGGTCGCTCGGCCTGGACCTGAAGATCCTCGCGCTGACGCTGCTGGCGCTGTTCCGCAACGCCGAGTGATCAGCTGGTCTTCTGCGCCGCCTTCGCCGGCCCGGTCCAGTACTGGAACACGCGTACGCGCAGGCCGCTCGTGCCCAGCGCCGTCGGCAGCGCGATCGAGTAGTCGTTGAAGCGGTTCTGCGTGAACAGCGCCCGGTAGCGCAGCACGCTGCCCTGGAACGCCTCCAGCTCCATGAAGTCGCCGACCGGACCGGAGCCGCTGGCCACCACGTGGCTGCCGTGACGGCGCAGGCTGAGGGTGACCGGGCTGACGGGCGCGAACGGGGAGGCCAGCGCGCCGGCGAACGCCGCGAACGAGGGCTTGCGCGCGCCGCTGCGCGACAGGACGCCGAAGTCTTCGGAGGCCGAGTCCTGCATCCCGTACATAACCTCCGCCGCCACATACGAGGTGCGAGCGAGCGAGCGCATGGTGTTGCGGATGTTCATCGCCTGGACCTGCTGGGTCACGCACGGCTGTTCCTGCTGGGTCCGGTGCGCCGGCCAGCAGCTCGGCCAGCCGAACTCGTCGAGCCACAGCGGCTTGGTGTCTCCGTTTGCCAGCTGCACTTCGTGGATCGAGCGCAGCGACGCGAGCACCAGGTGGTAGAAGTGCACCGCCAGCCCGTCGTAGTAGCCCTTGATGCCCGCCGCGTACAGCGCGCGCAGGAACACGCCGTTGGAGCCCACCAGCGAGCCCGCCAGCACGCTCACCTGCGGGTTCGCCTGCTTGATCGCCGGGTACGCCGCGCGCAGGATTTCCGCGTAGCGCTGGGGTTTGTCCGGTCCCGCGAAGTAGTGTTCGTTGACCTGGTCGGGCTCGTTCCAGATTTCGATGGCGGCCAGGCGCGTGCCATAGCGGCTGGCGAGGTGGGCGACGAACGCGGCGTAGTCGGCGGCGTCGGTTGGTGGCCACGCGGCCGCCTGGTTGGGATCCAGCGGCTTGCACTTGCGCAGCAGCGACGCCGGCGCCGAGGACGCCCAGCAGGGCGTGCTCTCGACGTCCACGATCACGCGGATCCCGTCCGCCGCGGCGTCCGCCACCAGGCGGTCGATGTACGCGAGGCTGCCGGCTTCGATCTGGCCCGGGCCCCGCGGTTCGACCTCCGACCACGACACTTCCGTGCGCACCAGGCTGGCGTGCAGCTGCTGCGCCACTGCGATCGCGTGATCCGCCTCCGCAGCCGTCGAGTCCGGGCTGAGACCGGGGACGTTGATGCCGGCGAGGGGAACGGTGGAGGACTGCGCGCGCCGCGCGTTCGTGCTCGCCTGCGCCGATGCGAGCGTCAGGTATGCCGTGGCGCACAGCGCGAGCACCAGCCCCAGCGCCATGGCTGGGCTGCGGATGCGCCTGACCATGGCTCACACGATAGTCAGCGGCGAGGCGTCTCTCGCCGGTTGCCGTGGCGCGCGGGGCCAGCTCGGCCGCGCGCTCTGCAGGCGAAGTAAGCTCTGCCTCGATGTCGCCCGCCTGGATCTGGATGCAGATCGCGATCGTCGTGTTCGTGCTGATCGGGATGATCATCGCCATCACGAAGCTCGTGTAGCGCTCGGCGGTGTCCCAGCGGGAAGGGCTCGCGCAGAGCTCAGCGGCGCCGCAGCCAGGAGGCTCGTGTTGGGCGAGAGCGCGGGCGCGTCAGCGCCAGCACCGGCCGCGGGGGGATCTCCGTGCCCTCGAGAATCGCCGTCGGCACGCTCATCGTCAGCCACTCCGCCAACGGCTCGAGACCCGCCTGGCGAAGCTCGTCGGCGATGCTCGGGGGTCGATCGACGGCGTCGTGGGAGTCGGCGGCGACGTTGTGGACCAGCTCCTCGCGCACCAGCTCCAGCGCGAAGCGGCGCACCTTCTCTCCGAAGCGCCCGACCAGCGATCCGGCGGTGACCGACGTCAGCACCCCAGCGCGCACGAGCGAGCCCAGCATCCGCGGATCGCGCTGGATCGCCGGGCACCGCTCGGGGTGGGCGAGCAGCACGCGACCGTCGGAGCTCTGCAGCTCGAGCACGATCCGTTCCAGCCCGCTCACCACGGGCGCGAACGGCGGCTCGACCAGCAGCCACGGCCCCGCGCCCAGGCGCAGGCGCGAGCGCTGTGCGCTGTCGAGCTCCGGCAGCCGGGTGACCGCGATCTCCGCTCCTGGCAGCAGCTCCAGCGCGATCTCCTCCGCCGCCAGCCGCGCCTTCAGCTCCGCCACCCCCCGTGCGATCGTGTCCGCGTCGTTGGGGTAGTGCCAGCTCACGTGCGGCGTGGCAACGAGCGTGCGCGTCCCCGCCGCCACCGCCGCGCGGGCCAGCTCCAGCGAGCCCTCGATCGTGTCCGGCCCGTCGTCGATGCCGGGCAGCACGTGGCTGTGCAGGTCGATCACTGACGCTGCACGATAGGCGGGTGGACCTCCTATCGAAATTCTCACCTCTGTGGCGGATATGATCGCCGCAGCTGTGCGCTACCGCTCAGCGTCCCGAAGACCGGTGAGGAGGATCATGTTCAAGGCCATCGTGGTGGGCACCGACGGCTCCGAAACGGCGTCGGAGGCGGTAGTTCAGGCGGTCGAGCTGGCGCGCACGGTGGGCGCGCAGCTCAAGCTCGTCAGCGCGTACGAGCCCGTGTCGAAACAGCGGCTGGCCGGCGAACGACGCCAGGCGCCGGAGGATCTGCAGTGGGCGATCAACCCGCGCGAGGACGTCGACGCCACGCTCGAGGCTGCCGCAGAGGTGGCACGCGCGGCCGACGTCGGCGTGGAGGTGTATCCGCGCCAGGGCGACCCCGCGGACGCGATCCTCGACGTCGCCGAGGAGCAGGAGGCCGACCTGATAATCGTCGGCAACAAGGGCATGACCGGCGCCAAGCGCTTCCTGCTCGGCTCCGTGCCCAACAAGATCTCCCACCACGCTCCGTGCTCGGTGCTGATCATCCGCACTACCTGAGCGCGAGCACCTCCTCGTAGAGCGCCGTCGTGCGCCGCGCGATCGGATCCCACGCGAAGCGCTCGTCGGAGTAGCGCAGCGCGGCCCGCCCGCGAGCGCGGCACTGCTCGCGGCCGGCCGCGAGCACAGCGCGCAGGCTGCGCGCGAGCGCCGCCGGGTCGGCGCCGTCGCAGATCCATCCCGTCTGCCCGTCCACCACGTACTCCGGCAGCCCGCCCGTTGGGTACGCAAGCACCGGCCGCGCGAAGCCGTACGCCAGCAGCAGCACGCCGCTGGCGCTCGCCCGGTGATAGGGCAGCGCCACGACGTCGGCCGCGGCGAACAGCTCTCCCATCCGCGCCGCCGGCACGTAGCCCGGCCGCACGAGCACGCGCTCACGCAGGCGCTCCTCGCGCAGCAGCCCTGCCACCGTGCCCAGGGCGCCGTTGTCCTCGCCCGCGAGCAGCACGCGCACGCCGTCCACCTGCGCGGCCGCTTCGAGCAGGTCGCGGACGCCCTTGTCGGGTCGCAGCTGGCCGAACAGCAGCGCCACCAGCTCGCCCTCGCCGATGCCCAGCCGCGCGCGTGCGCTCGCCGGGTCGGCCGCGCCGGCGCTTGCGTCGGCGGCGCAGGCGAGGTGCCCGTACTCGCCGTGTGGGATCACCACCGTCTTGGCCGCCTGCCATGCGGGCAGCACCGAGCGGTCGTACTCGGAGTGCACCACGATCCGCGCCGCGGCGCCGCGGATCAGATCGTGAGCGCGCGTGTACGAGCGGCCGCCGCGGTCGAACGTGTTGTGCGGCGTGTACACGAATGGACGGCCGCTCGCGCGCAGCATCAGCGCCAGCGCCGCGCCCAGCGGCGGCCACTCCTCGCCCTGGACGTGCACGACGTCCGCGGCGCGCGCGAGGCCGGCGACCATCGCGTCGGCTGCCAGATGACCGGCGCCGTTGACCGCTCGCGACAGGCGCACGGCGCGCACCAGGCGCCCGAGCGGGCTGCGGCCGCGCACGTACGGGAAGATCGGGTGCACCTGCACGCCCGCCGGCCGGTCTCTGGCGTGGTCGCGCCCTGTGGCCAGGCGCACGTCCCAGCCGGCCGCCGCGATCGCTCCCGCCAGCGCGTCCGTGTAGCTCGCGACCCCGCCGATGCCGCCCTCCTCGACCATCAGCACGCGGCGGCCCTCCGCGGCCGTCGCCGTCATGCGCGGGAACGGCGCAGCGCGCGGGCGACGCGCAGGCCCGCCGGGTGGTGTCGCAGCGCGCCGCGCAGCGCGATCGACGTCTGCTTCGGCGCCAGGCGAGCGCGGATCAACGGATAGCGGACTCCGCGCGGGAACAGCGTCCGCCACACCAGCGGCCGGTTGCCATCGGCCAGCCTGCGCTTGTACGGGTGCTCGCCGCCGCCGAGGTCGGCCACCTCGACGCCCTGTCCCGCGAGCGCGCGCAGCGCGAACAGGATCGCCTGCGTGCCCGGTGCGCTCCGCGCCCAGCGCGGATCGAAGCCCCCTCCCCAGAAGGCCGCCACCGCGCCGGCGCGCACCACCAGCTCGGCGGCCACCGGAGCGTCCGGCGCCTCCAGCAGCGCCACCGTGATGCGGCCGCTGCCGGCGAGCTCGCCGGCGGCCTGCGCGATCACGCGGCGGGCCTCCTCGCCCACGTGCGATCCGCCGCGGGTGTCCCAGCGCGAGTGGTGCAGGCGCATCAGCGTCTCGATCGCGTCCTCGTCTTCGCACATCCTGCCGTTCACATTCTCCTCCTCCAACCGCCGCGCCGTGCGCCGAGCCTCCTTGCGCACGCTGCGCTCGCGGCGCTCGAACCACTCCTCGTAGGAGCCGCCCAGCTGCACCTCCGGCGCGTCCATGCACAGGTCCGTGCGCAGGCGCGGAGCCCGCGGCGCCGGCCACGCCGCCGCGATCAGCGCCGGCCAGGGATCCTCGGCGTCGAGACCCTCGAACACGACGCTGTCAGGGCGCGGGCGCATCGCCGCCAGCGCTCCGGCGAGGCTCACCGCCACCTCCGCCTCGCGGCCGGGACGCGCCATAGGCGAGATCCGGTGGCAGAAGCCGGCCGCCAGCAGGCGCATCTCGACCAGCCCGAGGCGGCCCAGCTGGGCGAAGAACGGCCCCACGCCCACGAGCTGCGCGCCGTCCAGCACCAGCACGATCCGCAGGCGCGTGCGCTCGCTGCGCGTCTGGCGCCACCACGACAGCATCCACGCGGGGGCGCAGAACGGCCTGCCCAGCTCGACCGCCAGCGCATCCCACGCGGCGTGGCAGGACACGGACTCGAGGTCCTCGACCACAACCGTCCGCAGCGGCTGCGTGCTCGCGGGTGTCGATGCCGGTGGCTCGGTCACGGGTTGCCGGCGGTGCCGCCTCAGCGGTCTCCTCCGTCCGACAGTATGCACGGCGCGTGCCACGCAAACTCATCGTGTGGTTCCAGACGAGCGATGAGCGCGGCAACGCGGGCTGCGCGAATGTCGAATCGACGCTAGCCTGCTGTCACTGTGAGTCGCCTACTGGTACCTCGCATACTGGCAACCAGCTCGCTGTTGAACGCGGCCACCGCATTCCGGGTGGGCGCGAGCTGCGCCGGGCTGCTGGTGACACGCACGCCATCGCTGGCGCGACTGGCGCTCAGCGGGTCGGTGGGTCGCGGCGATGCGGGCAGGGCTCAGGCGGCGTTTCGCGACGAGCTGGTGGCGCTGGCCCGTGACTCGGCGGAGGTCTCCTGGCGGGAGGTGCGACGGGGGGTGGATGACCTCGACAGTTTCACCCGACCGAGCGGGGAGCGTGCCAGGCACGCCGCATCCCGCCGTCCCTACCGAGCCAAGCCATGATCAGCGGCCAGATCTCCAGCGAAGACGTCATCGCCGCGCTCGGCGCCGCCGGCGAGATCCAGCTGCTGCGCGAGCGCCTGGCGAGCTGGCTGGAGAGCGTCGACGAGGAGCTGCGCGAGCCGCTCACCTGGGCGTTCGCCGGAGTGCCCAAGCATTTCCGCCCACTCACGCTGTTCGCGTGCCATCGGGCGGTGCACGACACGCCAGTCTCGGAGGCGGTCGAGCTGGCCTTCGCGATGGAGCTGGCGCACAACATGTCGCTAGTCATCGACGACGTCCTCGACGGCTCGGACGAGCGGCGGGGAATCGAGACGATCCAGCGCCGCTTCGGTCGCCTGACGGCGCTGATGGCCTCCGGTTACATCGTCGCGGACGCGTTCGACGCGGTCGCCGAGGACCCCTTCGCGGTGCGCCACCTGTCTGAGCTGCTGCGACGGCTGGGAGCGGCGGAGTGCCTGCAGTGGCGGCTGCGCCGCCAGCCGCTGGGCGTCGAGGACTGGCGCAGGATCGCCGGCGAGGACACCGGCTCGATGTTCGAGATATGCGCCGTGCTCGGCGCGCGATCGCAGCGGCTGCGCCAGTACGGGCACCTCCTGGGCGTGCTCTACCACGGCTGCGATGATGTCGGTGACCAGCGCGGCCTGGAGGCGCTGGGCGGCGGCGGCGAGGAGGACATCCGCGATGGGATCCTCACCCTGCCCGCGGCCCTCGCCGTGCGCGACCCGCGCATCCGCGAGCTGTTCGCCATCGACGACGACGACCAGCGGCGGCTGGCGATCTTGGCTGACGCCTGCCGGGCCCAGCTCGACGATGCCGAGGCGGTGCTCGACCGGATCGCCGACTCAGCTCGCGTCGAGGCGAGGCAGTTCGCCGAGGATCCCGACCCGCTGCTCGACCTCGTCGACCACGTGCGCCAGCTCTCTCAACGGTGACGACGGGGCGGCCTGCCGGGCGTCAGCAGGTAGCGCAGCAGCGACTTCGCGTCCGACGCACGGGGAGCCATGCCTCTGACGTGGTCGCTGCCTCGCGACCACGCGCTCGCGCTCAGCGCGTACGGCGCCCACGCGTAGCGCAGCCACACGTAGAGGGCGCCCGACAGCGCGCTCACATCCGACGCCGGCTTGACGACCTCGACGGGGGCGCCGACGCCGCGGCGTTCGACGATCGCGCGGGCCGCCTCCAGGCCGGTGGTGACGGCGGACTCGATCGTCGTCATGCCGACGTGGCTGTGGCAGAAGTCACCGGCGAAGCACAGGTTCGAGAGCGACTCGCAGACGGTTCTGGGACGCCACACGTCGGTGCCCGTCTCGTTGACGAACAGCTGCGTGTCGGCGTTCGTGTCGTAGCGGGTGCGCTCCCAGTCGATGTCGCTCGACTGGCCCCACGCCGGGCCCGCATCGAACCCCAGGTACTCCGCGAGCTCGACGAGGATCGCGTACGCGTCGTCGCTCGGAGCGGTGCCCGGGAGCCCGTACACGTCCGACGAGGAGACCGCCAGAACGGTGCGCCCAGCGAAGTCGCCCACGTCCTCCCACGTCTGGGAGATGTCGGTGAAGGCCAGGCGCAGTCGGGATCCGAACAGGCCGACCGGTTCTGCCGGGATGTGCGCGAGCTTGCGGGTGAAGTACAGGTGCACGATCGGGATCGGCTGGGCGCGCAGGCGCGCCAGCTCGGCGATGTCGGGTTCGGCCTCGACGATGCGCCGTCCCGATCCGCCGCTGCGCACCAGCTTTGACAGGGCGAACGGCGGCACCGCCAGGATCACCTCCTCGGTCTCCTCGACCTCCTCTGTCCACGGCTCTCCCACGCCCACCCAGGCGTAGGTGTGCTTGTCGAATTCGGTGTGCTGGAGACCGATCTCGCTCACGCGTCCGCCGGCGCACGACACGCTTGTGAGCTGCACCTTCGTGACGACGTTTACGCCCGCCGCCTTCAGCGCGTCAGCGAGGTGCGAGATCACCCGGTCGCGCGCCGAGCCACGCGGGAGCCAGAACGCGGGCGTGGGGTTGGCCAGGCAGTACTCGAGGTAGAGGCGGAAGTCGTGGGCCGAGGCCAGGTAGCTGGGGATCGCCCACACCCCCGTGATGAAGCTGTCGTATGCCGCCGAAGCCCGCTTGGTCATGTACGGCCGCGCGTTCAGGAACCCGTTGACGCTCATGTCCTTGAGCAGCATCGTCGGGTTCAGCCGCTCGGCGAGCAGGTCGATCGTCGCGTAGCCGAACACGAACATGTCGGCGGGAGGGCCGACCCCCGAGAACATGTTCTGCAGCATGTGCCATGGCGAGTACATGTCGGTGACGCCCGTGAACCTCGGGAAGTCCCCGCGGCACAGCTGCTTGTAGCCGGACACCGGCGCGAACAGCGTGCTCCGATCGACGCCGCTGGTGTCGTCGAGCAGGCGCCAGAAGTTGTGGTACCAGTTGCAGTACATGTGCGGGTACACGTCGAGGTACACGCCGTGGGCTGCCGGTCGCGACGCGAGGTTCCCGCCGAGCATCGACTTCTGCTCGTAGACCGTGACGCGGTAGCCGCGCTCGGCCAGCCGCAGCGCGGCCGCGAGACCGGCCAGGCCACCGCCGGCGACGGTCACACGCGGGGCCTCGCTCATCGCGCCGCGGACTCCAACGCGACGAGCCTGCGCGCCCTCACGACGTCGGGCAGCTGCGAGCTCTGGCTGAACCAGCCGCACAGCGACGCGAGCTGCTCGAGCACCGTGCAGGTCTCACCGATCCTCTGCTGGTGCACCGCGAAGTGGGTGGCGGCGCGCAGCTCGAGCAGTTTCGCGTTCTGCGCATGCGCGGCGGCGATGGCCCGCTCATAGGCGGCGGCGGCGCCGTCGGGATCGGGCGAGCGCCCGGCCATGAGCGCGCGTCCCTTGAAGCGGTACAGCTCGGACTCGGAGAAGCGCTCGCCGCTCGCCGCGATGTACTCCTCGCCTTCGGCGAGCAGATCGAGCGCGCGAGCGTTCTCGCCCGCGGCCAGCCGCAGGTCGGCCAGCAGGATGTAGAAGTGCGGCACGCTGAGCCTGGAGCCGGAGTGCAGGTAGGCGTCGAGGCTCTCCTGCACGCGCGTGGCGCCGGTCCCAAGCTCTCCCGCCCGTCCATGCAGCCATCCCGAGATCAACGAGGAGACGGCCCGCCAGTAGCCGATGTTGAGATCCGCGCTGTGCGCGCGAGTCTTCTCGGCCCAATGGCTGAGCTCGGCCGGCTCGGTCCGGGTGGTGAGGTGCAGGATGGCGCGCATGCCCCACGCCTGAGCCAGCGTCACCGGGCCGCCGATCCGCTCGGCCAGCTGCAGGCTGAGGTTGCTGCGCTCGCGTGAGCGCTCGCCGTCCCCCAGGTTCCACAGCACCACGGCGTTGTACGCGAGCGCCATCACGCCTGTGTCGCCCTGCGCCTCGTAGATCTGGTCGGAGCGATCGGTCCGTTGATAGCGGGCGAACGCCTCATCGAGGTGCTCGCGCGCGAGGTCGAAGTTGGCCAGGTACATGTGCACGAGGCCGCCGTACAGGTATCCCTCGGCCATGCGCACGGGATGATCGTCCGGCTCGCCCAGCGCCAGCATCTCGTCGGCGAGCTCGAGAGCCGTCCCGTACTCGCCGCGCAGCAGGTGGAACAGCCACTGCCCGCGGATCACCGGCACCAACCGCTCCCGGCTCCTCGCCCGTTCGCATCCAGATCTGGCCTTCGCGTACGCGTCATCGACCCCCGTGGCCGCATAGCCGCGCCCCGCCTGCAGCGACGCGGCGCGGTGGGTGAGGAAGTCGACGCGCTCGAGATCGTCGCCGGGATCGGGGCTCGCGGCCTCGAGTGCTTCGAAGCCGCGGCGGAAGTGCTCGGCCGCCTCCAGGAAGGCCGCCCGCTCGAGCGCGCGCGTGCCGGCCGCGTGCCAGTAGCCCACCGCCTTCGCCGGCTGCACGGCACACGACCAGTGGCGGGCGATGACCTCGGGCTCGCGCTCGGCCACGCCGGCGAAGCTCCGTGTGAGGACCCTGGCGACGCGGCCGTGGAGGGTGTGGCGGCGGCTGCGCAGGAGCCGCTCGTAGGCCGCCTCCTGCAACAGCGCGTGCGTGAACTCCAAGCGCGAGCCCGTTGCGTCGGGCGCGCGCAACACGTCCTGCGCGGCCAGCTGGGCGAGCGCCGGCTCGAGCTCCGCGCCGTCCAGCGGCTCGAGCGCCTCCAGCAGCTCGCGCTCGAACTCTCGCCCGAGGACGGCCGCCGTGTCGATCACATCGGCGAGGTCGGGGAGCCGATCCAGACGCTCGGTGAGCAGGCCCAGGAGCGTGGGTGGCACCGCGGTCGCGGTCGGCGCGAGATCGAGCTTCAGCATCTCCTCGACGAACAGCGGCACGCCGTCCGCGACGGAGTCCACTCGCTCGAGCACGGCGGGCTCCAGCGCGCTCGCGCTCGCCGCTGACGCCATTGCCCGCACCTCCTGCGAGCTCAGCGGTCCGAGCTCGATCTCCAGGGCGGGCTGCGCCTGCCTCCAGGGCGGTTCGAACTCGCGCCTGAACGTCAGGACGCAGAAGACCGGGATGCTCGGCACGTTCGTCAGGATCCGTTCGAGCAGCTCGATCGTCGTCGGATCGGCCCAGTGGAGATCCTCGACGACGAGCAGCAGCGGATGACCGGCCTGGTTGGCGATGAGCAGGGACTCGAGCGCTCGCAGGGTCGCGCTGCGCGCGTCGCGAGGCGCGAGCACCGGTCCCGCGCCGCGCCGCTCTGCGCCGATCGACAGGAGGTCGGCCAGCGGCGGCACGGCGCCGGCCGGATCGAGGCCGGCGCCGATGACGGCATCGCGCAGGGCCTCCAGCTGATTCTCGGTAGTGTCGGTCCTGTCGAGGTCGAGGAGGCGTTCGAGGAAGCGGATGACCGGGTAGAGGGAGCTGCTGCGGTAGTGGGCCGAGCACTGCCACATGTGCTCGGCGCCGAGCTGTCCCGCCAGCGCCTCGCGCAAGGCGTGGACGAGGCGGCTCTTGCCGATGCCTGCCTCACCGCAGACGTGGGCGATCGCGCCGCACCCGCCCTTGGCGCCCCGCCAGGCCTCCGCCAGCCGCGCCAGCTCGCGATCGCGGCCGACCATCGGCCGCAGACGGTGCGCGACCCTGTGTTCCAGGCGGTCCGCCGCGCCGATGGCGCGCAGCACCCGGTGTACGCGCATGGGCCGCGATACGCCCTCGAGCGTCTTCTCCCCCAGCGGCTCGGTCTCGAAGCAGTCCCCGATGAGCTCGCGCGTGACCTCGCTGATTACAACCGATCCGGGTGCGGCGATCGACTCCACGCGCGCGGCGACGTGCGGTGTCTCCCCGACGATCGCCAGCGGCTCGCGCGTCCCGCCCGCGCCCATCTCCCCGGCGACCACGACCCCCGTGTGCAAGCCGATCCGCACCTGCAGCGAGATGCCGCGCGCCTCGCGCAGGCGCTCGTTCAGCGCGACGAGCTCGTGGAGGATGCCCAGGCCCGCGTGCACCGCCCGCTGCGCGTCGTCCTCGTGAGCGCGCGGATAGCCGAAGTAGGCCACCAGGCCGTCGCCGACGTACTTGGCCGTGTAGCCCTCGAAGCGCTCGATCGCACGCACGCACGCACGCTGGTAGCCGCTGAGGACCTCACGGAAGTCCTCGGGGTCCAGCGACTCCGCCAGCGGCGTGGAGCCGACGAGGTCGCAGAACATCACCGTCATGTGCCGTCGCTGGGCGCCGTCGCGAGCCTCCGCGAGCCCAACTGCAGCTGACCCGTCCCCGAGCTGGCTGCCGCAGCCGCCACAGAACCTCATGCCCATGGGGCTGTCCAGACCGCAGTGACCGCACCTCATTCGGCTCGCCGACCCCCAAAGCCGCTGACATTCGCGGCAAACCATAGAACAAATCCATCGAACAGGTCAGCGCATCCGAACAACGCCGCGGCGTTCGTCGGGCCAGCGGATCGTCCCTGACGGACCCCCGGCTAAACTTCGGGCCATCCGCTGCCGAAGCGGTGAGGGCATTGTGAGCCCGACGCTCGCTCGCAGATAACTCCACGCAAATGTCCCGCCGCATATCGTCAACCTCTCCCGTCGTCGTGATCGGGGCCGGCCCGCACGGCCTGTCGGCCGTCGCACACCTGCGCGACGCGGGGGTGCCGACGGTGGCGTTCGGCGACCCCCTGGGCTTCTGGCGCGACACGATGCCAAGCGGCATGTGGCTGCGCTCCTCGCCGCGCGCATCGAGCATCGACGCCCCGCGCGGGGAGCTGTCGCTGGCGCATTGGGGGCGGGCGCATGGGCGCGAGATCGGCCGGGTGGTGCCGATCGGCGACTTCATCGACTACGGCATGTGGTTCAAGGAGCAGGTGGTCCCAGACCTCGACCCGCGACCGGTCGCTCGCGTGCGCTCCCACGCGGGCGAGCTCGTGGTCACGCTCGCCGACGGCGAGGAGCTGAGCGCCGAGCGCGTGGTGGTCGCCGCCGGGCTCGGCCCGTTCGCTCACGTCCCCGCCGTGTTCGCCGAGCTGCCGGGCGCGCTGGTCTCGCACGCGGCCGCGAGCCCGGACATGGATACCTTCGCCGGACGCTCCGTCGCGGTGATCGGCGCCGGGCAGAGCGCGCTGGAGACAGCCGCGCTGGTACACGAGGCCGGCGCCGCCGACGTCGAGCTGATCGGCCGCGCCCCCGCGATCTTCTGGCTGGGCCGCTGGAGCGACGCCGCCGCCAACGGCAATGGCGACGCGCCGGTGGTGCCGAGCGTGATGACGCCGCCCGAGCAGACCTTCCGCGCGCGCCACGGCCTGTTCTGGCGCTCCGCCCCCACCGACGTCGGCGGACGCCTGTCGAGCTGGATCGGCGCCGCGCCAGACGTGCTGCGCCACCTGCCGCGTGGCGTGCGCGCGCCGCTCACCTACCACTGCATCCGCCCCGCGGGCGCCGCGTGGCTGCCCGACCGGCTGCGCGAGGTGACGATCACGCTGTCGCGCAGCGTCGTCTCGGCGACCGAGCACGAGGGTCGCGCGCGGCTGCGGCTGGGCGACGGCTCCGAGCGCACCGTCGATCATGTGCTGCTGGGGACCGGCTACCGCATCGACGTCAGCCGCTATCCGTTCCTGGACCCCGGGCTGGCGGCCGCGCTGCGGATGCGCGACGGCTCGCCGGTGCTCGGCCGGGGCCTTCAGTCCTCGGTGCCCGGGCTGCACTTCGTGGGCGCGCCCGCGGCGGAGAGCTTCGGTCCGGTGATGCGCTTCGTGATCGGCACCGCCTACACCGGTCCCGCGGTCGCGCAGGGCATCCTTGGGCGGGCCACGCCCGTGTTTCGCTGGGCGTTCTGAGCGCCGAGCCCTCCGGCCGCCGTGTCGCCCCGACGCCGAGCCGTCGGCTGGGCGTTCTGAGCGCCGAGCCCTCCGGCCGCCGTGTCGCCCCGACGCCGAGCCGTCGGGCTACTCGCGCGCGCGCAGCCGCCTGAGGCTCGCCGACAGGTTGCTCGCGCGCCGCCGCGCCAGCAGCCCGATCCAAGCGAGCCCCGGACCGGGATCGCGCACGTCCAGCAGCCCGAAGTTGCGCGCGCCCGCGTACGCCCGCGCCATCCGCGCGGCGACCGCCGGGCGCCGCCACACGGGCGCCTCGCGCACGGCCGCGGCCACCATGTGCGCGTCGAGCTCCGCCAGCAGGATGCGCACGCCCTCCCGCAGCTGTGGCTGCGGCCCCAGCGGCCAGCCGCACAGCGCCGCCACGAGCCGCGGCGAGGCCTGCACGCCGCACGAGTCCCCGAGCCCCCACTGGCCTGGCACGCGCACGTTCACCTCCAGGAACCAGCGCTCGCCGGTCAGCTCGTCGCGCTTGGTCTCCACCCCCGCCACGCCCACGAAGCCGGCCCGGTCGAGCACCTTCTCGGCCAGGGCCATCGTCTCCGGCAGCGACGACGCCTCGCCGACGGTCGTCACGCCGAACCCGCGCGGGCTCTGGCGCAGCTTGTGGCAGCCGAAGCGCACCGGATAGCTGCCGTCGGCGAGCCGCACGACGATCGCCTCCTCGACGTCCCCGTCGCCCCCGGGGATGTACTGGCTGAGCATCATCCCCACGCCGTCGCGCAGCGGCTGGTCGAGTCGCCGCGCGGCCTCCTCGGCGTTCGCCACCAGGAACGCGCGCTCGCCGCCGTAGCGCTCGCGCCACTCGTGCGAGAGCATCGGCTTGACCACGCACGGCCACGGCGCCCGCGCGATCGCCGGCTCGAGCTCCTCGACGGCGCCGATCATCGCCGTCCACGGCACCGGAACGCCGGCCTCGCGCGCGATCGCGTCGGCCGCCTCCTTGTTCATCAGCGCCAGATGGCCGGCGCCGGCGCGCTCGAACATGCGCACGTTGGCCGGCAGCGTCGCGGCCGCGCGAAGCAGCAGCTCGCAGCAGCGGTCGCTGCAGGGCAGCGCCACGACCTCCTCGCTCGACGCCGCGATCTCGGCCAGGGCACCCAGCCACGTCGGGCCGTCGAGCTCGAACGGCGCGACGATGCTGCTCACTCCGCGCGTGCGATCCACGAACAGGTCGGTGGGGTCGCTGATGACGCTCACGCGTGCGCCCAGGCGCACCATCCGCCGCGCGAGCGCCAGGCCGGCGGTGTACGGGTCGAGCACGACCACGTGCGGCCACTGTGCGCCGTCGGGCCGAGCAGGCGTGGCCGGCCCCCCGGCTCGGCCGCTCATCGGCGCCCGACCCGGTCGCGCAGCGCGCGCAGGCGGTCGGCCCGCTCCGCAGAGACCGCGCGCTTGACCGTCTCGCGCGCGCTCCTGCCGGCGAGCATCGGCGCCGAGCGCGCGTAGCTCAGCCCCAGCCGGCGCCCGGGCGCCAGCAGCAGGGTCCAGGCCACCGGATCGTCGCCATCCGCCACGCGCCGCTTGAACGTCTGCTCCCCCGGGCCCAGGTCGACGCGCGCCTCCGCACGCGCGAACGCGTCCTCGATCGCGTCGACGATCGCCAGGATCGACGGGCTGAGATGGGCGAAGCGCGCGTCCCAGCCGCCGTTGAAGCACAGCACCTCGCCGCCGGCGCCCGCGCACAGCTGCGCCGCGATCGGCTCGCCGTCGATCTCCAGCAGATATAGACGCAAGCCGCCGCTGTCGATCAGGCTGCCCGCCACTTCCTCGAGCATCGCCGGCATCCGCTCGCCCACCTCCACGATGCTCGAGCTGCCGCGCTCCTCCCAGCGCAGGGCGTGCAGGCGGATGAACGCCGCGATGTCATCGGACAGCGTCGCGCGCGTGCTCATGCGCGACGTGCCGCCGGCGGCCGTGAAGTCGCGCCGGTGCCGGCGCAGCTCGCGGCGGAAGCTCGAGCTCTTGCCTGCGAGCCACGCGTCGAAGGAGCCCGCGTCGAGCGACACCGTGGGAGAGCTCTGCACGTGGTAGCGGCGGGCCGGCGGACGCACCCTGCCGGGCCAGCGCTCGCGCAGCGCCGTAGGCCAGTGCGACGCCAGCGGGCCGCTCTCCAGCGCGAGCGCGTCGATTCGCGGCAGCGCGCGCGAGAGCTCCGCGGCGATCGCCTCCGCGACCTCCCACTCCCGGCCGGGAACCGCCAGCGGCGAGGTGCGCGGCGTCGGGCCCCCGAGCAGCCGGTAGTCGACGCGACCGCGACCCCCGAGCTCGACGAACAGCGGCGCCAGGCCCACCAGCCGCCCGCCCTCGCGCACCGCCACAACCCGTGCCGTCGCGTGCGGCGGCGCGAGATGGCGCAGCCACCCGAGCATCCACGCCGGCAGGCTCATCGGCTGCGAGTTGGCGATCGCCAACGCTTCCCACTCCTCGCGCAAAGACTCCAGCCGCGGCTGCTCGACGATCATCTCCGACTCGAGCGTCACCCCGCGCCTCCGCTCAGGCGCCGGCGCGCCGCGCGCAGCCTCTGCGCCTGCTCGGCGCTGAGCGCTCGCGTGGCGGCGTCCCTGACCGCGTAGCGGGCCAGCAGCGGGGCGCTCCGCAGCAGCGTCAGCGCCAGGCGCCGGCCGGGTGTCGCGATCAGCACCCACGCGACCGGGTCATCGCCGTCCGCCACACGCTGCTTGTATGCCTGCTCGCCGAGCCCCAGGTCGACGCGCCGGTCGCCGCAAGCGAACGCGTGCTCCAGCGCGTACAGCATGTTCACGCTCGACGGGCTCAGGCGCGCGAAGCGCTCGTCCCAGCCGGTGTTCACAAACAGGACCTCGCCGCCGGCCGCGAGCGCCAGGTGCGCGGACACCGGCTCGCCGTCGATCTCCAGCATCATCAGGCGAAAGCGCCCCTGAGCGACCAGGCTCTCGCCGACGTCCTCGAGCATCGCCGGCATGCGCTCGCCGCGCGCCACCAGGTTCGACGCGCCCAGCGACTGCCAGCGCGCCGTGTGCAGCCTGACGAACGCCGCGATGTCATCCGACAGCGTCGCGCGCGTGCTCATCCGCACCGACCCGCCCTCCGCGAGGAAGGCGCGCCGGTGCCGGCGCGTCTCGCGGCGGAAGCTCGCGCTCTTGCCCTCCAGCCACGCCTCGTAGGAGGGCGCGCGCAGCGACACCGTCGGGCAGCCGTACAGGGCGTACTGCCATGCGATCGCCCGCACCGGGCCGGGCCAGCGGGCGCACAGCGCGGCCGGCCAGTGCGACGCCAGCGGCGTCCCCTCCAGCGCGATCGCATCCGGCCTGGGGTCGGCCCGCGCGAGCACGTGGGCGACGGTCTCGGCCACGTGCCACTCGCGGCCCGGCAGCGCCAGCGGGGCGAGCCGCACCGCCAGCTCGATGCCGGGCAGGCGATAGTCGACGCGGCCGCCGCGCCCGGGCTCGACGAAGAACGGCGCCAGGCCCACGAGCCGCCCCGCGTCGCGAACCGCCACCACGCGTGGCGCCGCTCCGTCGGGCGCGAGCGCCCGCCACCACGCGAGCACCCACGCGGGGGACATCTGCGGCAGCGCGCAGGCGACGGCGAGGGCGTCCCACTCGGCGTACAGGTCCTCCATCGCGCCGAGATCGACGATGGACTCGCCAGTGAGCATCAGGCGGGGATGCATATCAGTTCACGGGCTGGGCGCGGATCGCCTGCAGCTCCCGCCAGTCGACGATCCGCAGCACGAACAGGCCGGCCGCGTAGAACAGCACGCCGATCAGCCCCGCGGGGACGAGGCCGAGCGGCCTCGCGAGCACCATCACGCCGGTCATCGCCGCCGCGAGCGCGAGCGTCCGCAGCGTACTGCCCAGCGACAGGCGCAGCTTCAGCGTGCGCAGCGCCGTGCCGAGCATCAGCGCCATCGTCAGCAGCTCCGTCGCCACCGTCGCCCACGCGGAGCCGTACGCGCGGTAGCTGGGGATCAGCGCTAGATTCAGCGCCACGTTCGCGACCGCGCCGATGCTGGCATACAGCGCCAGCCGCCACTGGCGGTCGATCAGCGGCGCCAGGAAGCCGGCGATCGTGCCGAAGCAGATCGACACGAACGCGATCATCAGGATCGGCAGCAGCCCGGCGGCGCCCTGGAAGCCCGGCCCGTAGAGCAGCCGGATGATCGGCCCGGCCAGCGCGATCGCGCCCGCGAGGATCGGCAGCGAGATGATCATCATCGAGTCCGCGCAGATCTGCACCAGCCGCCGCGCGCGCGCCGGATCGGGCTTGATCACGGCCGACAGCACCGGGAAGAAGGACGCCATCACCGAGCCCGGCAGCAGCAGCAGCGGGCCCAGGAAGCCGTACGCCGCGCCATAGATGCCAGCCTGCCTGGCGCCGGAGATCTGCAGCAGCAGCACCGAGTCGACCTGGTAGTAGATCGTGATCATCACGCCCGCCAGGCCGAGCGGGAACGCCACGCGCATGAGCGGCCGCCACAGGCGCGCGCCCGCCCGCCAGGCGATGCGCGCGTGGCGGCGGGTGAGCTGCAGCTGAACCGCGGCGATCACCACCGCCAGCAGCACGTATGCGACCGCGAACTGGACGACGGACGCGTTCGTGATCGCCAGCGCGATCACCGCTATCAGCCACAGCGAGCTCTGCAGCACGCTCACCGACAGCACCAGCCCCGCGCGCAGCCGCGCCGAGAACACCGTCATCAGCGCCCCCGCCGAGAACATGGGGATCGTCAGCGTCAGCACGAGCGCGACCGCGTGGGCGTTGTGGGCGCCGCTCAGCAGCAGCGGCACCGACGCGGCGCACACGACCGTCGCCAGCAGCGACAGCGCCACCCTGCCGCCCGCCAGCGCGCCCAGCCACTCGTGCTCGCGCTCGGGGTCGTCGGCCATCCGCTGCATCGCCACCGTCGTCAGGCCCAGGTCGGTGAGCACGGCGAACAGCCCCGTGAAGTTCGACGCGCCGCTCCACACGCCGTAGCCGGTCGGGTCGAGCGTGCGCGCCGTCAGCGACACCGTGACGACGCTGATCGACAGCGTGATCGCCCGCGCGAGCAGCTGCACGGCGACGTTCGAGGCGATGACGCGGCCCCCCGCCGAGCCGGCGTCGCCGGCCGCTCCTCCCTGGATGAGCCGTCGCGGAAGCGCCTTGGCCCTGGTCACCATGTGCGTCATACTCTCGCAGCCTTGCGTGTCCTGGTTGTCCTGCCGTTCCCACCCTTGTATGAGGGCGGAGCGGCCGCACGTTGTGCCATCGGTCTGATGCAGGGCCTGCTTGAGCGTGGGGTCGAGTGCGAAGCGCTCGCGGCCGACGCGCACGTGCCCCCGGCGGTCGCGCCCGATGGCCTGCCGGTCGAGATGCTGCGCATCTCGCTGCCCCCGCCGTGGCGGGCGCGCTGGGAATGGCTGGCGAACCCCGCCGGAGGGCTCAGACACGGGCCGTTCGCGCAGCGCCTGCGCGAACGCGCGCGCGCCGCCGACGTCGTGCACATGGTCGAGCTGCACGCGGCGCTCGCCGCGCGAGAGCTCGATCGCCCGACAGTGGTGCAGCTGCACTGCCTGACCGGGCGCGATCGCGAGATCCGCGGCCCGTGGACGCGCGAGGACCGCGTCTCGCTGGAGCTCGCGCGGGCAGAGCGCAAAGTGCGCCGGCGGGCGAGCTGGATGCTCGTCAACTCCACCGAGGTCGCGGACGAGCTGGCGCTGGAGACTCCGCATGCGCGCGTGAGCGTCGCTCCGCTCGCGCTCGACCCCGCGCACTACGGCGAGCGCGCGTCGCTCGAGCAGCCGGTCGCGGGGCTGATAGGGACGGCGCGCTGGCCGCCCACGGCGAACGCCGTGCGACGCCTGCTCGCGCGCGTGTGGCCGCTCGTGCTCGAGCGCCGACCGTCCGCCCGGCTGATCCTCGCCGGCGCGGGCATGGAGGCCTCCGCGTTCGGAGCCCTCGCGGAGCTGCCCGGCGTCGAGTGGCGCGGCCGGGTCTCCTCGGCGACGGACTTCCTGCGCGAGCTGGGGATCCTGCTGTACCCGCTGACGGCCGGCAGCGGCGCGAAGGTGAAGGTGCTCGAGGCGCTCGCGCTCGGGCTGCCTGTCGTCACCACCACGGAGGGCGCCGAGGGGCTGAGCGACCGCGCGGGCGTGGTCGTCGAGGAGGACGACGCACGCATCGCCGCCGCCGCGTTGACCCTGCTCGATGACGCCGACGCGCGACGCGCGGCCGGCGCGAGGGCGCACGAGAACTTCATGGCCAACCACACGCCGGCGGCGGCCGCCGCGCCGGTGGTCGAGCTCTACGAGCGTATGGTCGCGTGAGCGCCGATGGCTCCGCACGGCCCGTCTGCGAGCGCCCCGCGCGGCTGCTGTTGTACACGGACTCCCAGGAGCTGGGCGGCGCCGAGCTCGCGCTGGGCTATCTGCTGGGCGCGCTCACGCCGGAGATCGAGGTCGCGGTGCTGAGCACCTGCGATGCCGTCGGGCGCGCGATCGCAGGCCATCGCGCGGGCGTGCCGGTGCGGACCGTGCGCGCCCCCCGGGGCCGTCGCGACCGCCGCGCGCTGGCGGAGCACGTGCGGGCCGTGCGCGCGTTCGCGCCGGACATCCTGCACGGCAACCAGGCGTGGCCGTGGGCGTGCGCCTACGGCGAGCTCGCAGGCGTGCTCACGCCGGGTGTGCGCGTGGTCGCCGTCGATCACCTGCCGGTGTCCGGCGCGATCCCGCGCTCACGGCGGCTCGCCAGGCGGCTGCTCGCTCGGCGCCTGCACGCGCACGTGGCGGTCGGCGAGCGGGCCGCGCGCCTGGTCGAGCAGATCGTCGGCCTGCCGCGCGACTCGGTGCTCGCCGTGCCCAACGGCGTGCCGGCGGCGCCCGTCGAGCCGCTGCCGGCGCTCGCCGCCGGGCCCGTGATCGGCTCGCTCGGCCGGCTCACCGAGCAGAAGGGCTTCGACCTGCTCGTGCGCGCCCTGCCAGAGCTGCCCACCGCCACGCTCGTGCTCGTCGGGGACGGCCCCGAGCGCGACGCGCTGCAGGCGCTCGCGCGGGAGCTGGGCGTCGCCGACCGCCTGCTCGTGACCGGCTGGAGCGCCGAGCCGCGTCGGCACCTGCCTGGCTTCGACGTGTTCGCGCTGCCGTCGCGTTGGGAGGGGATGCCGCTGGGGATCCTCGAGGCGATGCACGCGGGCCTGCCGGTGCTGGCCACCGACGTCGGCAGCGTCGCCGAGGCCGTGCTCGACGGCGACAGCGGCTATGTCGTGGCGGCGGACGATCTCCCGGCCCTGCGCGGGCGGCTCGCACGCCTGCTGGACGACCCCGCGCTGCGCCGGCGCATGGGCGAGCGGGGACGCGCCGTGGCGCGCGAGCGCTTCACCGACACGGCGATGGCGCGCCGCTACGAGGACCTCTACGCGCGCCTGCTCGGCCGCCCGCTCGCGCCCGGCGCCGCCGCGGAGCGCGCCACCGCCACCACCGCCGGGGGCTAGCGCGGCGCCGCCAGGAAGTTCCAGATCGGCTCGGTGAACGTCTCCTGGAAGCGCTCGCGCGAATACGGGCCGGAGCCCTCCAGGTCGAAGATCCGCAGCCCGACGCCGTCGAGCAGGTCGTACACCTGCTGCGGCCGCGCGCCGTACAGGTCGGCGCCGCCGGCGCCGTGCTCGAACAGCACGAACGGGCGGTGGCGCTCCAGCGTCCGCGCCGCGCCCTGCATCACCGCCAGCTCGGCGCCCTCGACGTCGATCTTCACCAGCGCCGGCGCGTGGTCCTCGCTCAGCACATCGTCCAGGCGCTCGGTGCGGACCTCGATGCGCCTGACCTCGCCGGCGCCCGCCGGCAGGTCGCCGCGCTCGCGCAGCCCGCTGTACGCGGGCGCGTCGAGAACGTGCGCGAACTCGGCGTCCCCGGCGGCGTCCGAGAGCGCCACGCGGCGCACGTCCACGTCGGGGAACCGCGCGGCCAGACGCTCGTACAGGTCGGGGATCGGCTCGAAGGCGATGTGCCGGCCGCCAGGGGCGATGCGCACGATCGACTCGAGCACCGCCCCTTCGTTGGCGCCCACGTCGATCGCGTTGGAGTCCTCGCGCAACACCGCGGCCAGCACCACCTGCAGCGCGTGCTCGTCGCGCAGCTCGCGCCGAGCGGCCGGATCGAAGGCGGAGCGCGCTTCGCGCAGGCGTCCGGCGAGCTCGCGAGCCTGTTGCTCCCTGCCCAGCCGCGCAGCCGACGCCCGCGCGGCGCGCCTGAGTATCGCCGTCGCTGATCGCTGGCCCGTGCCCATGCGGCGCAGATGCTACTCAGACCGACCATGTCGGGAGATACCATCAGTCCACTGTGCCTCCAGGAGATCGTCCGGGCGACTCGCGCGTCGTGACACTCAAGCGGCCGCTCCGGCTGGACGATAGGAACGCGATGGTGATGATCGTCGATCTGGCAGCGGGGACGCCGCCGCGCCCCGGTGGCGCAGCATGAGCGCGGGCGAGCGCTGGGCTCAGCTCCAGGCCGGCGGTGGGGCGCTGAGCACCCTGAAGTTGCTGCGACACCGCTGGCTGGTCATCGCCGGCGTGATCGTCGTGTGCGTGGGTGTCGCCGTGTACCGCCACGAGCGCGGCACGAAGTCCTACACCGCCAGCGCGAGCGTGGTCTTCGAAAGCGGCACGGCCGCCGAGTCGGCGTTGCAGGTCACGCCCACGGGCACGACCGAACCGCTGCGCGAAGCCGACACGGAGGTGTTCATCGCGCACTCGCCGGAAGTCGCCGAAGCCGTGCGCCGGCAGCTGAGCGCTCGCGCGAGCGCCAGCGAACTGCTGAGCTTGGTGAAGGTCGAAGCCGAGCCGAACGCCAACGTCCTGAACATCATCGCCTCCAGCGGCGAACCGCTGCTGTCCACCCGCCTGGCCAACTCCTTCGCCGAACAGTACATCGCGTTCAGGGCCAAGTCGGTGCTGGCGGACATCGAAAGCGTGCAGACAAAGCTCCAGCAGCAGCTCGAAGCGCTGCCGGCCGGCTCGGTCGAACGCGCGAACCTGCAGCAGTCGCTGCAGCGACTCACAGAGCTGCGCGCGGTGGCCGGCGGGGGCGCGAGCATCATCGGCAGGGCCGCGCGGCCGACGCAGCCCTCCGGCTCGAGCCTGTCGACGACCGTCGTCATCGGCCTGCTGATCGGGATCGCGCTGGCGCTCGCGATCGTGTTCGTCGTCGAGTCGCTCGATCGCCGCGTCAAGACGATCGAGGAGTTCGAGCACGAGTACCGGCTGGCGACGCTCACCGGAGTGCCGCAGCTCGCGTTCCGCGCCCGCCGCGCAGCCGATCGCGGCGAGGTGCTGGAGCCCTACCGCATCCTGCGCAGCGCGCTCGACTTCGCCGCGGTCACCCGCCAGCTGGACACGCTGATGGTGACCAGCGCGATCGCCGGCGAGGGCAAGACCACGGTCGCCGTGGATCTCGCGCACACGATCGCGCTGACCGGGCGCCGCGTGGTGCTGATGGAGCTGGACCTGCGCCGGCCGACGTTCGCCGCGCAGTTCGGCATCGACGGCCACGAGGGCCTGACGACGGCGCTCACGCAGGACACGCCGCCGAGCGCGCTGCTCGTCGAGCCCTTCCCGGAGCTGCCGAACTTCTCGGTGCTGCCCGCCGGCCGTCTCCCGCACAACCCATCGGAGCTGCTCGGCTCGCCGCGGATCGCGGACGTGATCGCGGGGCTGCAGGGCGGTGAGGGGATCGTGATCGTCGACGCTCCGCCGCTGAACCCGATCGCCGACGCCCAGGTGCTGCTCAACAATCCCTCGATTCACGCGTCGCTGGTGGTGGCGCGCCTGAACAAGACCAGCCGCGAGGACGTGCGCCGCGCGCGCGCGATCCTCGACAGGCACATGGTCGAGCCGGTGGGCATCGTCGTCACCGGACTGCGCGAAACCGGCAGGTATGGCTATGGCTACGGCTATGGTCCCGGCGCGGGAGAGGCTCCTTCGCTCGACGTGAGCATCGACGCGCTGTCACGGCCCGCCGGCTCGGAGAGCCGCGGGCTGTCGCGCTGAGGGGGCTCGGCGCGATGGTCGCGTGGCGGCTGCGACTGCCGGGGCTCGAGCGCAGGGAGGCCCTGCTCGCCGCCGGCGCGATGGCGCTCACGGCGCTGCTCGCCCTTGCCGGCGTGCACAAGCTCGGGACGGCCGGCCTGCTCGCGCCGGTGGCGCTGGCGGCGCTCGCGATCATGCTCTCCAGGCCGCTGCTGGCCGTGTGCGTGGTCGTCGGCCTGACGGTCCTGTGCGAGGGCCCGACGTTCGGGATCCTCACGTTCACCTCGCATCTGTACACCGACGCGTACAAGTACGTGACGCTGCTGGACCTGCTCGTCGCGATCGCGGTCGTGGCCGTCGCCCTGGATCTGCTGCGCAACCGCCGGCCCGTGCTGCTGCCACGGCCGCTGCGCTTCCCGCTGGCGCTGCTCGCCCTGGCGATGGTCGCCGGCGCCGTCGTGGGCCACGCCAACGGCGGCGGAAGCGTGCGCTATGTGCTCGTCTCCGAGCACGTCCTCGCCTACCTGCTGGCGCTGCCGCTCGCCGTCGCCAACCTGCGGCTCGACCGCGCGCAGCTGAAGCGGCTGCTCGGCGCTCTTGCGGTGCTGGCGATCGTCAAGTCCGGACTCGGCCTGGTGGAGGTGGTCGGTCACTACGGCGCGGCCGTCGAAGGCACCGCCACCCTGACCTACTACGAACCGGCCGCCAACTGGCTGATCATGATCGCGGTGCTGAGCGTCGTGGCCGCGCTGCTCGCGCGCGCCAAGGCGCCGCTGTGGCTGCTGCTGTCGAGCCCGGCGCTGGCCGCCTGCCTGCTGCTCTCCTACCGGCGCTCGTTCTGGATCGCCGCGGTCCTAGCGCTCGCGCTGGTGGCGCTGCTGGGCACCTCCTCGACGGGAAGACGGGTGTTGCTGCAGGCGCTCGTGGCGGTCGCCCTGGCGATCTGGCTGCTGGGGTCGATCAACTTCCAGTCGCAGCTCCCGATCGTCAAGCGCGCGGAGTCGCTGACCCCGTCCAAGCTGGAAGCCAACCTTGAGGATCGCTATCGCCTGGACGAGCGGGCGAACGTGCTGGGGGAGATCCGCGCGCATCCACTCACCGGGCTGGGGATGACGATTCCGTGGGCGGCGACAGTCCGGCCGCTGCCGGTCGAACACGAAGAAGGGCGCCAGTACGTTCACTTCGCCGCGCTGTGGTTCTGGCTGAAGCTGGGCATCCTCGGGCTGCTCGCCTACGTGGCGATCATCCTTGGGAGCATGGCGCTCGCCTGGCAGGCGTGGCGCGCCACGCGCGAGCCGCTGCTGCGCGCCTTCGCGCTCGCGTCGCTCGCCGCGATCGCGGGGCTGGTGGCGATCGACACCACGGTCAGCGACACCGGCGTGGACCCCCGCTTCACGGTGCTGTTCGCGACGCAGCTCGGCATCCTCGCGCTGCTCGTGCGCTTCGCCCGCGAGGAGGAGCGCGACGGCGACCATGCGGCTGCGCTCGGCGCCGGGCAGCCCGGCTAGGACGCCAGCAGCGACTGCACCGCGGTGGTGTAGGCGCCCTTCGCCTGCAGCCCGTTCTGCAGCGCCCCGAAGTAGCCCTCGCGCTGGTTGCTGGTTCCGCTGGGCTGCTGGTCGCGGATCTGGAACAGCAGGAACATGCCCAGGCGCCCGCCGAGCAGCTGGCGCATTTCGCTGACCGTGCGGGTCAGCACTTCGGAGGCTTCCTGGTAGGTCATGCAAGCGTTCCAGCCGTAGTTTTCGGTCAGGCAGCGCCCGTTGTCGGTTGACAGCCCCCACTCGGTGATGTCGATCGGGATGCTCGCGGGCGCCCCCTGCGCGGCCGTCTGCGCGACGAGGGTTTCGAGCCTCGAGCGCCAGTCGGTTCCGTACGGATGGATGGTCCAGCCGGCGACCAGCGACGCGAGGTCGGGAACCGCCTTGAACATGTTTTCCACCCACAGCGAGCCGGCGTTGCCGGCGTCGCCCTGGGCGAGCAGGCCGACCTTCGAGTTGACCGCTTTGACCGCCTCCGCCGCTTCGGCGAAGCGCAGCGCGTAGCTCTGAGCGCGGCTGGCGTAGCCGGCGGACGTGTCGTTGCTGTACTGGTAGCTGTAGCTCGTCTCGTTGCCGAACTCGATCGTCTGCATCGCGAACTGGCCGCCCGCGTGCTTGGCCCAGAAGCTGCCCCCGGGGCCGAACGCGCTGGCCCAGCTGGCGAGGTTCTGGGCTTCGGCGGGCGTCGGCATGCCGCCGTTGAAGTCCGCCATCGGCGCCACGCGAATGCCCTGTTCGGCGTACGCGCCGACGATCGGTTCAAGCTGCGCGACGGTGTCTTCGATGCCGACGTCGATACGCACGATCTTCGCTCCCAGCTGCTCGGCCCCCGGGAGGTCGTACAGCGCATCCGAGCCGGAGTTCATGCCCGGCTGGAACGTCGTCGAGCTCTGCGCGGGGGCTTCCTTCGGGGCCGGCGGTTCGCTGCTCGCCGGCGGGGTCGCCACGGCCGGGTAGGAGATCGACGCTTCCGGCGCCCACGCGCTGCCTTCGACCGCCGTGCGGATGCTGTATTTGACCGTCGCGCCGGCGACCGCCGGGGGCGTGATCGACGTGCCGCTGATCTCTGAGTACTTGTCTGCCTGGCCCGGCGCCTTGATCACGAACACGTACGTGCTCACACCCGCGGAGGCGTTCCAGCTGAGAGTCTGACCGGTGACGCTCAGGTCCGGGGCGGCCTGCGGGTTGGGCGCCGTTTCCTGCGCGGGCGGCTTGACGGGTTCGCTTGGGACGGGCGTCGTGACGGGTTCGCTCGGGACGGGCGTCGTGACGGGTTCGCTCGGGGTGGGCGTCTTGACCGGGGTGGCGGGGTAGGAGATCGACAGCTGTGTCGACCACGCGGACCCGACGGTGGTCGTGCGCACGGAGTACGTGACGGTGGCGCCGGGCACCGGCGGAGGGGTCGTCGAGGTGCCCCTGATCACCGAGTACTGGTTTGCCTGTCCCGGCACCGAGCGCGCCAGCACGTAGGTCGTGACGTTGGCGACGCGCGTCCACGTGAGCGTCTGCCCGCTGACGGACAGCCGCGGAGCCTGTTGCGCGCTCTGCGAGGAGGATGCGCTCCTGGCCGTAGCCGGCGCGGCGGCCCTGTCGGTCGCGCGCACGATCCGCGAGAGGCGCAGTTCGGTGTTCGCCAGCTTGGCGCCCGCGCGCTGCAGAGCCCGGCGCGCGTGCTCGCAGCGCACGGGGTGGGCGCTGTTGGCGATCAGGCAGCGCTTCAGCCGCTTGGCGTCCGTGACGAGCGCGCGGTCCGCCTGCGTGCTGGCGCGAGCGGCGCTCATCAACGGGCGCGGGGGCGCGGCGGCTGCGGCGGTGCTGGTGCAGGACAGGACGATCGCAAAGCCGAGCAGCAGCAGTGCAAGCGGGACGGCGAACAGCGTGCGCGGACGTGAGGTCGTCATGCGTTTCTCCTTCGGTGGCTGGGCCGTCTCGGGGAGACCCCTGGCTTTGCGAGCCCGTCTCGCGACGGGTGTGCCGTTTTCGGGAACAGGCGACTACGCGCTCAGTGCGAGCTGTCTGCCCTTCGCCTTCTCTTGAGTGCTGCACGAGATCTTTCGGGCATGCGCCCGGCGTCTGTGAGCAGCGGGGGGCCGCCTGGACGCATGTCTGTCGGGCTGAGAGCGCGGGCTTCCCGGCGAAGACTCTGCAATCTCCCCGCTGGAGAGCCTGCAATCTCCCCGCTGGAAAGGCTGCAATCTCCCCGTTGGGAGCGACTACCTGACGTCCAGCAGCCGGCTGAGCGCGTCGATGGAGTAGTCGCGCTCGACCAGTTCGCGGCCCCGGCGGCCCAGCTCGGGGGCGCCGTCGCGTAGCACGCGCACGAGCGCGCTCGCGAACGCCGGGCCGTCACCGGCGAGCAGGCAGTGCTCGCCGTCGCGCACGTGCAGGGCGGCGGCGGCGCGCGGGGTGGCGATCACCGGCAGGCCGTACGCGAGCGCCTCGATGAGCTTCAGCGGCGTGCCGCCGCCGTGCAGCAGCGGCACCACCGCGCACGACGCGCGCGCGTACGCCGCCGCGAGATCGTCGACGAAGCCGAGTGTCTCCACGCGCGGGTCTGCGGACGGCGGGCGCTCCAGACCGGCGCCGACGAGCGTCAGCCTCGCGTCGGGCAGCTCCGCCCACACCCGCGGGAAGACCTGCTCGAGCAGGAAGCGCAGGCCCTCGCGGTTGGGCTCGTAGGAGAAGCTCGCCACGAAGATCGCGCGCCGCTCGCACGCGGCGGGGGTGACGGGCGCGATAGCGGCGACGTCGACCACGTTGGGGGCGTAGCGCAGCCGTGCGCCCGGGCACAGCTCGCGGGCGGCGTCCATGTCCGCCTCGCTGACCATCCACGACTCGCTCGCGCGTTCGAGCAGGCCGCGCTCGAACGCGCGCATCGCCTCGCGGCCCGCCACGCGCCCCTCCAGCTCGTGGCGGAAGCCCGACTCGACGTTGTGCGCGTTGTAGAGCACAGGGCGCGTGCGCGCCAGGCGCGCGAGCGCGGCGGCGGCGATCGGGCCGTCGGCGATCACGCGCCCGCGGTCGGGCTCGGCCGCCGCCTGCGCAACTGCGAAGGCCAGCTCACGTGAGACCCCGCGCGCGAAGTCGCGCGGCACGCCCGCCCGGCGCGCGGACGCGTACGCGAGCGCTCGCCGCGGGCCGCGCGAGGGGACGACCGCGCGCAGCTCGACGCCGGGGATCGCGCGGAAGGCGCCGTCGGGCTCGGTCGCGCCGAAGCGCACGTACAGCAGCGTCAGCGGACCGTGCGCCGCCAGCGCGCGCGCGACGCCGTACGTGCGCACCGCCTGGCCGGATCCCAGCACGGGCGTGTGCGTGGTCACCAGCAGGTCGCTCACAGCGCGTCGATCGCCGCCGCGATCTCCTCCAGGCGCCGATCCCACGAGTGCGCGGCGGCGTCCCGGGAGCGCTCGGCGCGGCGCTCGGGGCTGTCGCCGGCGAGCGCTCGATCGAGCAGGCCGGCGATCTCCTGCGCGCCTTCTCCTGTTATGACGCCGGCTACGCCGGCGAGCGCGGGCAGCGGCGTGGCCACCACCGGCAGGCCCGCAGCCAGGTACTCGTAGACCTTCATCGGGAAGATGCTCTCCGTCAGCTCGTTGCGCGCGTACGGGATCAGCCCCGCGTCGGCCGCGCGCAGCACATCAGGCAGCTCGGCGTACGCGCGCGGCCCGAGCAGGTGGATGTTCGGCTCGGCTTCCAGCGCCGAGACGTCCGTGCGCGGGTCGCCCGGGCCGACGGGGCCGACGAGCGCGAATGACCACGACGGGCGCACGCGCGCCAGCTCCACCAGCAGCGGCATGTCCAGCTTGATCGACACGATCGCGCCCGTGAACACGATCCGCGGCGCCGCCAGCGCGGCCATCGCGGGGTCCAGCGGCGCGGGCGGGCTGGGCTGCAGCGCGCGCGCGAACAGCTCCGTGTCGGCCACGTTCGGAGCGTCCATCACGTTGTCGGAGACCGTGCGCAGCCGCGCCGCCAGCGCCGGCGCGCTCGCGAGCACCAGGTCCGCGCGTGCCGCGAAGCGCGCCTCCGCCGCACGGAAGCTCGCCGTGTCGATTCGCTCCTGCGCGGCGATGTCATCGACGCAGTGGTAGACGATCAGCGACGGCTTCAGCACGTCGATCAGCGCCTCCGCCTGCGGCACGTACGCCCACAGGATCGGCTCGCGCATCCCCAGCCGCCGGGCGGCGCGACCCACCAGCGCCGGCAGCAGGCGCGCGTTGAGCGCACGCGCCACGCGCGAGCGGTGCAGCGGCAGCACCAGCGGCGACAGCACGTGCACGCCGTCGCGCGCGCGCGGGCCCGCCAGCCCCCGCCGCAGCCGCCGCCAGATGCGCGCCACATCGCGGCCCGCCAGCTGCGGCCGGCGCAGGCCCAGCGACTCCACGAACAGCACCTGGTTCTCGCGCGCCAGGCGCGAGAGCAGGTGGTGCTGGTTGGTCCACAGCTCGGTGTCCCAGTCGGCGAACCCCACGCACACGATGTCGCGGCCCTCGACGCGTGGATGCTCGCCCATCGCCGCCCATGATCCCAGGCCGCAGGGCGGCAGGCGGGCGCGGCTAGGATTGCCGTGCGTGTCCCGTGATCGCATCGTGTCCATCCAGACGACCGGCGAGCGTGGGGGCGCCGAGTACGCGCACGTCGACCTGCTGAACGCGCTCGTCGCGCGCGGGCGCGACGTGGTGCTGCTGACGAACATGCCTGAGCTCGCGGCCGGCACCGACGTGCGCGTGCGGCCGATCGACCTCGGTCCCAAGCTCGCCTCGCGCAGCGCCCTGCGGGTGACCCTGCGGGCGCCGCTGAGCCTGTTCAGGATCGCTCGCGCGCTGCGCGCCGAGCGGCCCGTGCTCGCGCTGTTCGCGCACTTCAAGAAGGAGCAGCTGCTGTGCTCGCTGCTGCCGCGGCGGCTGACCGGCGAGATCGTGTGGGCCGAGTGGGGGCCAGTGCCCGCGCCGCTGCGGCGCGGGCCCGCGCGGATGCTGTACGCGCTCGCCGCGCGACGCGCGCGCTGTGTGATCGCCGTCTCGCAGGGCACCGCCGACACCGTCGTGCAGGCAGGCGTGCCCGCGGAGAAGGTGCTCGTCGTGCCCGACATGGTCAACCTGCACGCGATCGCCTTCGACGCCGCCGCGCGCGAGCGGCAGAGGCAGGAGTGGGGGGTGGGCGAGGACACGCTCGTGCTCGGCTGCATCTCGCGCCTGCAGCGGCGCAAGCGCAACGACGTGCTCATCGACGCCATGGCCCACGTCGACGGCGACGTGCTGCTGGTCATCTCCGGAGACGGCGAGCAGGAGGAGGCGCTGCGCGCGCGCGCCGCCCCCCACGGCGAGCGCGTGCGCTTCGCGCCCAACGCGCGCGGGCACGTCGAGCGCTTCCTGTCCGGGTGCGACGCGCTCGCGTTCGCGCCCAGCCCCACCGAGGCCGACAGGCCGCGCGTGATCGTCATGGCGCAGCTCGCCGGCCTGCCCGTGATCGCCACCCACCCCGAGGGCGCCGGCGCCGTGCAGGCCGCCGGCGCCGGCACCATCGCCTCGCCGCACAACGACCCGCGCGCGCTCGCCGCCGTCATCGCGCAGTACCGCGACGACCCCCAGCGCCGCCGTCGCGAGGGTCAGCTCGGCCACGCGGCGCTGCTTCAGACCTTCGATCCGGGGCGCACGCTCGGCGAAGTCGAGCGCGCGCTCGGGCTGGCGCCATGAGCGCTCGCGCCGACGCCGCCGAGCGCGACCAGGCGCGCACCGCGCGGCTGCTGTTCGACGCCGAGCTGAGCGCCGGGACGCTCGCGCCGGATGCGCTGCGGTCGAGCGCCGTGCGCGGCGCCACGCGCGTGCGCGCCGTCCCCGTGCGCGCGCTGCGCCTGGCCCAGCAGCTGCGCTACAAGCTGGGAGGGCTCGATTTCGAGTCGGGCGTCGTGACGCCTCTGCTCGCCGCTCGTCGCGCCACGCTCGGCGGCGGCGGCGCGGCGGAGCCGCGCTTCATCATCAGAGTCGACGAGTTTCCGCACTATCTCGCATCCGATCAGCCCCAGCGGTATGGCACCGCCATGTACGAGCGCTTCCACGAGATCATGTTCCGCTCCGGCGTGCCCTATCTGGTGGCGGTGCTCCCCCGCGTCAGCCGTCAGCCGCTGTCGCCCGCCGCCGAGGGCTCGCGCCCGCTGGAGGACGGGGAGCTCGCGATGCTGCGCCGGCTGTCCGCCGAGGGGGTCTGCCTTGCGCTGCACGGGCGCGATCACCGCACGCGCTCGTCCTCGCCGCGCCGGCACTCCGAGCTGTGCGGGCTCTCGCACGCGCAGACACAGCAGCTGCTGACGGACGCGCTCGCCGAGCTCGCCCCGCACGGGATCCACCCGTGGGTGTTCGTGCCACCGTACAACCGCTTCGACGCCGATCAGCTCGAGCTGCTCGCGCGGCGCTTTCAGGTCGTCTGCGGCGGGCCCGAGTCGATCGGCACCCTCGGCTTTCACAGCAGTCCGCAGTGGCGCGCGCAGGCCGTCTACCTGCCGTCGTACGCGCCCCTCTACGGCACCGCCGCGGACATCCTGCCGGCCGTCGAGCGCGCGATCGAGCGTGGCGACGGCCTGTGGCTGCCCGTCGTGCTGCACTGGGGTTGGGAGCGCGACGCCGGCTGGGAGGAGCTCGAGCGTCTCGCCGAGCGCATCGCCCCATACGCCGCCTCCTGGCAGGACTTCCACGACGCGATCGAGCGCAGCGGCGGGGACGCGCCCGCGGGGGATGCGTCCGCGGGGGGCGAGCGCGCACGATGAGCGCCACCGGGCTGGAGCGGCTGCGCGAGCGCTTCCCGCGCGTCGCCGTCGTGCACGACTGGCTGACCATCCCCGGCGGCTCCGAGCAGGTCGTGCTCGAGCTGCTCGAGCTGTTCCCGCAGGCAGAGCTGTTCACGTCCGTCTACGACCCCTCGCCGTGGCCCGCGCAGATCAAACAGCGCGCCGTCCACAGCTCGTTCCTGGACCGCATCCCCGGCGCCGCGCGCCACTACCCCAAGCTGCTGCCGCTGATGAACGCCGCCTTTCGCTCGTTCGACCTGTCGCGTTTCGACCTCGTCCTCTCCAGCAGCCACGCCTGCGCCAAGAACGTGCGCACGCAGCCGCACACATTGCACGTCTGCTACTGCCACACGCCCATGCGCTACGCCTGGGAGGAGGGCTTCCTCGACGGTGAGCAGGTCGGGCGCGCCACCCGGCTGTTGCTGCCGCCCCTGCTCGCCCGGCTGCGCCGCCAGGATCTCGCCGGCGCCGGCGGCCCGGACGTGTTCGTCGCCAACTCCCGCCACGTCGCCCAGCGAATCCAGCGCTACTACCGGCGCTCCGCCGAGGTCGTCAACCCGCCCGTCGACGTCGAGCGCTTCCTCGGCCTGCAGCGCGTCCCCGGCGACTACTACCTCGCCTACGGGCGCGTCGTGCCGTACAAGCGCGTCGACCTCGCCGTCGCCGCCTGCGCGCGCCTGCGCCGGCCGCTGAAGGTCGCCGGCGACGGCCGCGCGCTCGACGCCCTGCGCGCACAAGCCGGGGCTGGTGTCGAGCAGGCCGGGGCTGGTGTCGAGCAGGCGGGAGCGGGTGTCGAGCAGGCGGGAGCGGGTGTGGAGTTCCTGGGCAAGGTCTCCGACAGCGAACGCGACCGGCTGCTGTCGGGCGCCCGCGCGCTGCTGTTCGCCGGCGAGGAGGACTTCGGGATCGTGCCCGTCGAGGCGCAGGCCGCCGGCGTCCCCGTCATCGCCTACGCCACCGGCGGCGCCGCCGAGACGGTGCTCGACGGACGCACCGGCGTGCTGTTCGCCGAGCAGAGCGCCAGCGCGCTGGTGGCCGCCATCGAGCGCTTCGAGAGGCTGGAGCTAGACTCGGCGCACGCGCGCGAGCACGCCGCGCGCTTCGGCCGCGAGCGCTTCCGCGCGCAGATGAGCGACGTGATCGAGCGGGCCGCCGCGCGGGCCGGCACGTCGCGGGCGCAGGGGGTGTCCTCGTAGCGGTCGTGTATAGCGATAGTTACACACTATTGCTACGCACGTAGGTAATATATATGCCGCGGCGGGCCGCTGTATAGCGATGGCTATACACCACGCCGCGCGCGTGTACATCGCGGCGGGCCGCTGTATAGCGATGGCTATACACCACGCCGCGCGCGTGTACATCGCGGCGGGCCGCTGTATAGCGGTGGTTATACACCACGCCGCGCGCGTGTATATGGCGGCGGGCCGCTGTACAGCGATGGCGATACATCTCCTCTCCGCACGTATGTCCAGCCGAAGGTGCTGTAGCGCTATGGCTATACGCCACGCTGAGTAGGTGGCACGATCCGGCTCGGCTGCGGCAGCACGAGCGCCCCCGCAGGCACGTCTGAGACGACGATCGCGCCCGCGCCGATCACCGCCTCCTCGCCGATCGTAAGCGTGCGCCCGGTCGGGCACATGATCAGCGCGTGCGCGCCGATGACCGCGCCGCGCCCGACGCGCACGCCCGTGGTCGCGCCCAGCTCCTTGTCGCTGCCGGAGGCGATCGTCGAGTACTGCCAGATCTGCACCCAGTCGCCCAGCACCGTCGAGCCATGGATGACCACCCCCAACCCGCGATGGGCGAAGTTGACGTGGCCCTCCAGGCGCACCTCCGGCTCCAGCAGCGCCCCGTAGATCAGGAAGATGATCGACTTCAGCAGGCGCGCCGCGCGGGGGTGCCCGTGGCGATGGCACCACATGCTCATCTTCCACAGTCGCAAGGCGCTCACGGCGGACATGATGCTCGATGCGCAGGCTTTTCGAGCTTGAGGGGGCGGAGCGCGGGGCGCTAGCGGGGGTGCTCGGGCGGCGTCTCGGGCAATGAATCGACCCACGCGGTGATGCGTCGGATCACGCGAGGCGTGCTCTGCAGCTGTTGCTCGACCGCCTCGCGCAGCGTCGAGACCGTGAGTTCCACATAGACGTGCTGGCTCGAGTTGCGCACCTCACGCTGTACGTCAAGGGCGGCCTGGTCGCGCTGTGAGACGATCCGCAGCTCGCGCAGCGCCTCTATCGGGGACGGCCTCTGCTCTGCGCCGACAGCGTCCAGCCGTCGACCGAGCTTGACACTGAGTGCGATCAGGTCCATCAGCAGCATGTAGGTCTTCTCGAAGCTGGACAGGACGTTGTCGGCCCGGTTGCGCTCGAGCGGATCGTCGGAGTGCCACGCCGCGGACAACGTCCGCACGTCGAGATCAGGGGGGAATTGGGCGACGGCCGCCTCGAGCTGCTCGAAGCGACGGCGAAGAGCGTCGAGGGTCTCGTTGTAGCTGTCGCGCAGCTGGACCAGGCTCCTCTCCGGTCGGGGTGGACTCACATCTCTCCCCCGGCTGCGCGCGCGAAGCTGTCGACGGCGGCGCGGGCGCGTTCGGCCAGCAGCAGGCGATCCCGCTCAGCCTGAGCTTGGATTCGGTTTGCCTGTGCACAAAGCTTCGCCCAGCGCTCGTCGCGGTCCACCAGCACGCGTCCGTCGCGCAGGATCTCGACCATCAGCGAGGGGCGGCGTTGCGCATCCTCGAGTGTCACCGCCTCCAAAGCCAAGCCGGTGTGCCCGCGCAGGCGCTCCGCCAAGGCCACCCGCTGGCGCAGACCAGAATCGCGCAGCTCAACGAGAAGATCGACGTCGGATTCCACGTCGTCGTCGCCGCGGGCGACCGAGCCGAACACGACGGCCAGCGCGACGTTCGGCTCGGTGCGAAGCGCATGGCGCAGCTTGCTGAGCGTAGGCCAGTGGCGACGGAGATAGACGCGCTCCTCCACTGGCAGCTCGAGTCTGTAAGGAGTGATCCTCGCCCCCCGCAGCGTCCCGAGCGCCCACGCCCTGCGTAGTGTCCGCTCGTTGACCTGCAAGCTCCGGGCCAACTCGTGAAGCTCAGCGCTCATGTGTCCAATTTATCACCCTTGTACGTCCAGTTACAGCGGTGCGATGACCCTCCGGGTGCTTGAGCACCCACCGGTCCCGTCCTGTGGCCGCGCCCCGTCGGGGGATACGTCCAAAAGAGAGGCGTCTGACACACAGCTGAATCCCTCGCAAACTACAGAGACAAAATGGAACAAATCTTTGCAAAATGGGGAATGGCCTTATATGATTTCGCCCGTATTCGATGGATGACGTCCGTCTGGCGTCTGCTGTAGGCGGGTCCTCTTTCGCGGGGGCGAATCACGACAAGAGCCGTGGGCTCAAGACGACCAAGGAAGGCCCGGGGGACACAGGGAATGATCACCGGCAGCACCAACCAGAGGCGCACTGACGCTGCAGGCGCTCCGGTCGAGGTCGTGACGCTCGATCGTCCGTGGGCGCGCCAGCAGGATCGTGAGAGTCAGGCGACCGCGGATGCGCTCGCGCAGGAGCGACGCCGCATCGCCGCCGACGTCCACGACCTCGTGATGCAGGATCTGGCGCTTGCGCTGGCGACCGCGCGGGCGCTCAACGACGACGCGGCCGGATCCTCGCTCGCGAGCATCGTCGTGGCGGCGGGAGAGCGTGCCCTCGACGGCGCACGCCAGATCGTCGGCGAGCTGGCGGCACGCGAGCGCGAGCCGGTCGTCGACGCCGTCGAGTGCAGCGTGCGGGTGGCCGCCAGGCATGTGCCGCTGAGCTTCGACGCTGATGGGGTTCCCGCGGGCGCGCAGCCCGATCAGCGGACGCTCGACACGCTCGTGCACGTCGGCCGGGAGGCGGTCACCAACGCGATCAAGCATGCCGACCCCCAGGCCGTCGAAGTGGTGCTCGAGTACGACGACGAGTGGCGTCTGCACGTGCGCGACGACGGTCGCGGGTTCGACGCGGCCGATGCGAGCCTGGGCTTCGGACTGCAGAGCATGAAGCAGCACGCTCACATGCTCGGCGGCTCGCTGCGGGTCAGCAGCGTGGCCGGCGCGGGCACGACGGTGCGGGCGAGCCTGCCGTGAGCGACGCGCCCTGCAACGGCGAAGGCTTGGGCGATGGGCCGAGCATCGTCATCGCCGACGACCACCCGGTGATCCGTCTGGGGGTGCGTATGTCGCTGATGCGCGGGGGCTTCCGCGTGGTCGCCGAAGCGGCCGATCGCGACGGCGCCGTGAGCGCCGTGCGGCGTGAGCGCCCGGACGTGTGCCTGCTCGACGTGCGCATGCCCGGCGGGGGCATCGAGGCCGCTGCGATGATCACACAGGATGCGCCGTCGACGTCGGTGGTCATGCTCACCGTGTCCGACAGCACCGACGACGTGCTCGCCGCGCTGCGCGCCGGAGCGGTCGGCTACCTGCCCAAGGACACGCACCCCGATCGGCTTCCGGCCGCGCTGTGCGGCGTGCTCAAGGGCGAGGCGGCGCTGCCGCGCGCGCTCGTCGGGCTGGTGCTCACGAGGTTTCGCGATTACACCGCCGTCGCCGCCGACCCCGTTCGCGTGGGGGAGGTCGAGTTGAGCGCCAGGGAGTCGGAGATCCTGCGGATGCTCCGCTCGGGGATGACCACCGGTGAGATTGGCGAGATCCTGTCGCTCTCGCCGATCACCGTCCGCCGTCACATCTCCGCCGGCGTCGCCAAGCTCGGCGTCGCCGATCGCCGTGCCGCGATCCGCGCGATCGCGCCGGTAGCCGCAGCTTAGGCGCCCGCCCGCCGGCCGCTGGCGCGGCAGAATCCTCAGACCAGCCCGTTGCGCACCGCGTAGACGGCGGCCTGGACGCGGCTCTGCACGCCTAGCTTCTCGAAGATGTTCGTCACGTACTGCTTGACGGTGTGCTTGCTGATCGACAGCTGCAGGCCGATCGTCGCGTTGTCGGCCCCGTCGGCGATCAGCCGGATGACCTCCAGCTCTCGCGCGGTCAGCGAGAGCTCGACGCCGCTCGTGCGCTCGGGCGTGTTGCTGTTGGTGTGTGCGCGCGCCACCAGCGCGCGAACCACGTCGCGTGAGAGCACGGCGTGGCCCCCGGCCGCCAGACGGATCGAGCCGACGAGCTCGTCAGCGCGCGTGTCCTTGAGCAGATAGCAGCACGCGCCGGCGGCGAGCGCGTCGAGCACGTCGGCCTCGTTGGCTGAGACCGTCAGGACGACCAGCCGTGCGTCGGGGTTCGCGGCGGCGATCTGGCGCACAGCGACGATCCCTGAGCCGTTCGGCATGCTCAAATCGAGCACGACGACATCGGGGTCGAGCTCGCGCGCTAACTTGACCGCGCGGGCGCCGTCGCTCGCCTCTCCGACGACGGTCATGCCGTCGGCCGCCAGCATCTCGCGCAATCCCTCGCGGAAGAAGTGGTGGTCATCCGCGAGGACAACTCGAAGAGCGTTGTCGGAGGCCACCATCAGGAACATAAGCTACGTCGTCTTGCGGCGCCGCGTACCGTTGGCGCGAACGACACGCAAACACACGCACCGTTCGGCTCACTAGGACCGGAGCGGGGTTTTCGGGTTAACCACAACCAGCGGTCGTCCGCGTGGTTCTACACGCGAGTCGTCCTCTTCGACCGACGTCGAAGCCGAATGTCCAGCGACTCCTGCGCAGGTCAAGCCCAAGCACCCAGCGCGTCGAGAGCAGGGGCATACGCCCTTGTCATGCCAGGAGGCTCTCGATGCTCAAGCAACTCACGCGCACCATGTTCACCGCAGTCGCCCTCCTGCTGCTGTTCGCCGTCTCATCGGCGCTCGCCGCGAGCGGCATGCATGATGCAACGGCGCGTGCAGCCAGCAATGCCAGCCACAAGCGCAGCGCCGCGGGCCGACGCAAGCACAAGCCGGGAACCACGATCCACCACGCCAAGCTTCGCGGTGCGGACTTCGCGTCCGCCACGGTGCTGCTGGGAGCGAACACGGTGGAATCGCAGTACGACTCGCTGGTCGGCGGGCAGGCCGAAGCCTTCCGCCTGCAGGCCGGCGCGACCGGCCCTGCCGGCCTCGCGCATGTCTACATAAGCGCGGCCAATACCGCGCGCACCGTGATCGTGGGTATCTACGCCAACGCCAACGGCAACCCCGGTGCGCTGCTGAGCACGGGCTCAGCGCCCGCCTCCAGCGCGGGGACGTGGACCCTCGTCTCGATCGCCCCGATCGAACTCGTGTCCGGCAGGACCTACTGGCTGGCGATTCTCGGCACGGGCGGCACCCTGCGCTACCGCGACCGCTGGCGTGGGCCGTGCCCGAGTCAGACGAGCGCGCAGAGGACGCTCGGCGCCATGCCGAGGACCTGGAGCGATGGCACGGTCTACGCCGACTGCCCCGCCTCGGCCTACGTCTCGCCTGGAGTGCCCGCCAAGGTGCTCGACCCGATTCAACCGGTCTCACCCTCCTCTCCGCTTGAACCGGGGGTACCGGCGGCTCCGGTTGCGGAAGAAGAACTGGCCCCCGTGCTGCCGAGCGCTCCCGTCGACACCGTCTCACCGAGCATCGCCGGCAGCGCGATCGAAGGGCAGGCCCTCGGTGCCTCCAGTGGCAGCTGGACGGGCAGCCCGACGTCCTACGCCTATCGGTGGCAGGACTGCAATGCCTTGGGCGAAGCCTGCTCGAACATCGCCGGCGCCACGGCGTCGAGCTACACGCTTGCTGCGGGCAGCGTCGGGCACAGGGTGCGCGTCGTCGTCAGCGCGATCAACGCTGGCGGCACGACATCGGCCAGCTCAGGCGCGACGGCCATCGTCGCCTCCGTCCCGCCGCCGGCGGCGCCGGCCAACACAGTGCTGCCGGCTATCACCGGAACGGCCGTCGAAAGACAGACGGTGAGCGCGAGCACAGGCACGTGGTCGGGCAGCCCGACGTCCTATGCCTACCAATGGGAGGACTGCAACACGGCCGGCGAAGCGTGTTCAGACATCGGAGGGGCGACGAGCTCCACCTACGAGTTGGTGTCGAGCGACGTCGGTCACACGGTGCGTGTGGTTGTGAGTGCCGCCAACCCAGGCGGCTCGACTCCGGCTTCCTCGCCGGCGACGGCGACGGTCGTCACGCCGCCGCCATCACCACCGTCAAACATCGCGCTGCCCGCTGTCAGCGGATCTGCGGTTGAAGGACAGACGTTGACGGCGAGCGCGGGGACGTGGGCGGGGAGCCCGACGTCCTACGGGTACCAGTGGGAGGACTGCAACTCCTTGGGCGAAGGTTGCCTGAGCATAAGCCAAGCCACGACGTCGAACTACAAGCTCGCCGCGAGCGATGTCGGCGACACCCTGCGCGTCGTGGTCACCGCTGGCAATGCAGGTGGGTCGACGCAGATTTCCTCGGTGGCGTCGAGTACGGTGGTGCCGCTTGCGCCGTCAAGCACGGCGTTGCCGGCTGTGAGTGGGTCTGCCGTCGAAGGGCAGACGTTGAGCGCGAGCTCGGGGACGTGGACGGGGAGCCCGACGTCGTATGGGTATCAGTGGGAGGACTGCAACACCACCGGGGAAGCGTGCGCCAATGTGAGCGGCGCGACGGCGGCGAGCTACAAGTTGGCTGCATCTGACGTTGGGCATACGCTGCGTGTGGTTGTGGCGGCGTCGAATGCTGGTGGGTCGGCGCAGGCCTCTTCTGCTGCGTCGGGGATGGTGGTGCCGGTGGCGCCGTCGAATACGGTGTTGCCGACTATCAGTGGCTCTCCTGTGGAAGGCGAAACGCTCAAAGCTAGCTCGGGCGCGTGGAGCGGAAGCCCAACCTCCTATGCCTATCAGTGGGAAGACTGCAACTCCTCGGGTGAAGCGTGCTCGAACGTGAGCGGGGCAACCGCTTCGAGCTACAACCCAGTGTCTGGCGACGTTGGTCATACGCTGCGCGTGATGGTGACGGCGAGCAACGCCGGCGGGTCGGCGAGAGCGAGCTCGGCTGCGTCGGGTACAGTCGCGCCTGCGCCAGCGGCTCCGGTGAACAGCGCCCTTCCGCTTATCAGCGGCTCTGTCGTAGAAGGACAGACCCTGAGTGCGAGCACTGGGACGTGGTCGAACAGCCCGACGTCCTATGCCTACCAGTGGCAGGACTGCAATTCCTCGGGTGAATCGTGCGCGAACATCAGCGCGGCGACCTCCTCGAGCTATAAGCTGGCCGTGGGCGATGTCGGGCACGAGTTGCGCGTCCTCGTAACGGCCACGAATGCCGCAGGCAGCAGCGCTCCTCAGGCGTCGGCCGCTACGTCCGTGGCCACTGCGGCCGGCGTCACATGTACAGTGACGGTGAGCGCGAGTGCGAGCGCGAGCGCGATCGCGAGTGACATCGTCTCGGCGGCCAACGGCTCCACGGTATGTCTGGCCAGCGGCACCTACCCGTCTGGGATCACGATCAGCAAAGCCGACCACAGCGCATATGTGACGGTGCGCCCAGCCGCCGGTGCGACCGCCACCGTTCCAGGGATCAAGATCGCAAACAGCTCCTATCTACGCTTCGAACACCTGAACATGACGGCTGGCTTCAACGCCGAGGACGCCGCGGGCACCGCCGGTAACCACTACCAGTTCGTCGGTAACACAATCAGCGAAGCCAAATACGGGATCGTGCTCTACGGCGACGCCGCCCCGATAACCGAAGTCCTGATCGAACGCAACTACATCCACGACATCACGCTTCCTCCGGAATCGGGTGGTAAATGCACGCAGGGCTACGCCGAAGGCCAGGGCGTGACGCTCTTCTATGCGGATGGTGTCACGATCAAGAACAACAACTTCAACGTCGTCTACGCTCATTACATACAGGGCGCGGGTGAAGCCAAAGGCGTCGATGTCGAACACAACCTCTTCATGGGGCACATCGCAGAGGCATGCTCGCACCTGAACTTCTGGCAGGTCTACGAAGGCTCCGTGAACTCCACATTCAAGGACAACGTGATGATCGGCGAAGGAACCGGCGAAAAAGGCGGGACCTCGGAAACGGCCGCAACGGTGGGGCTCGAATTCGAGAACGGCCCAGAATCGAAACACTGCGCCACGACCATGGAAAACACGACGGTCGAAAACAACCTGTTCGTCGACGCCGCGGACAGCTACGCGATCTCGACGTTCGTGACCAAACACGACACGACGACGCACAACACGATCGTGGGCTCGGAGTACGGCACAGGCTTCTTGACCAAACTGCCCGAGCACCCGAGTGAAACATGCGGCGGGCTGGGTGTGCCCGCACCGTTCACCGAAGGCACGCAGATGACGCACAACATCGACGTGAAGAACGGCGCCAGCAACGACTTCACGTTTGAAGAATGCGAAGGCAGCTGCGTCTTCAACGAAGACGTATCCGAAGACGAAACGGCCAAGAAGGCCTTCGCCAAATCGACCGAACGCGTGCCGTCGGGCGCATCGAGCTACGTCTCGAAATGGACCCCCGCGTGGGCAACCACGAAATGGTCAGTCTTCAAAGAAGTCAACGAAGAAGGCAAGCACCTGCCGACGACGCCCGTGGGCTTCTACCAGCCGACGACGGCCGGTGTCAAAGCGCTGCACGCCGGGTATGAAGGTGAGATCGGCATCGAACCCGAAGAAGCAGGCGCGGAAGCGGAAGCCAAGGCGCCGGTCAACACCGCCCTGCCGGTGATAAGCGGCAGCGCCACGGTCGGGCAGACGCTGTCCGCTACGAGCGGCAGCTGGGAATACGCGCCCGTGAGTTACGCATATCAGTGGCGCGACTGCAGCACCGCCGGCGCCGAATGCGCCGACATCAGCGGCGCCACCGGCAGCAGCTACAAGCTCGCCTCCGGCGACAGCGGCCACACGGTCGACGTGGTCGCCACCGCCACCAACTCCTACGGCTCCGCCGCCGCGGCGTCGAGCGCCACCGGCGTGGTCGCCAGCGAAAGCGGGACCGGAGCTGGCATCGAACCGAGCCTCACCGACGAGGAATGCTTCGAAAACCCCGGCGAAGAAGGCGAAGACACCGCCAAGATCGAAGCCTGCGGCTACCCCGGCTACAACAACACAGGCCCGGAAAAGAGCGCCACCTTGACGCCGGCGTCGGGCGTGGTGAAGCTCACCGGCACCGAACACTATGAAGACAAGCGGCTCACAGGCCAGCTCAAAATCGAACCGGGGGCGACCGGCGTGGTCGTCAAGAACGTCGAAGTGATCACCGAAGGCGAGTGCCCCGCGCCGTACAATCTCACGGCTGGCTGCACCGGCGGCTCGGTGTACCTCGAAGAAGGCGCCAAGAACACGGTCTTCTCGCACGACAGGGTCGGTGGCACGGAACTGCGCGGGCCGAACACCGTTCAGGACTGCTTCAGGGGTGCGAACGAGGTCGCGTACACCGTCGAATACACGAAGGTCATGTTCTGCGGCGGCTTCAAAATCGACGGCGGTGGCACCCTGAACCACGACTACTGCCCCGACAACGAGAACATCGGCTACAAGGAAGGCGGCGCCGCCGAAGATCACTACGAGTGCCTGTCGTCTGAGGGCAACGACTCGAAAGCGCCGCTGGTGATCGAGAACAGCACGTTCCTCAACCCGCACGAAGGCCAGACGGCGGCGATCTACCTGGAGAGCCTCGTCGGGCCGATCCACGAAGTGACGATCGAAAAAGACTTCCTGGCCGGCGGCGGCTACGTCATCTACGGGGGCGCGCAGGGCGGCGAAACCCCCGTCGGCCCGGAGAGGATCGTCGACAACCGCATCGCTCGATGTGTCACCACGAAAAGCGCGTGCCCCGGCGCCGGTGGCTACTACGAACGCGGCGGCGAACACGGGGTCGAAGCCTACGTGCTCACCGGCGCCACCGACTCGGGCAACTTCTGGGACAACAATCGCGAAGCGATCAACTAGCGACCGCGACTACGCCAGCGGCTGATCGATCTCGCTGGCGAACGGCGCGACCGCGGTCGGTGGCGGCTCGCAGAACGGCGGCTCGCCGCGTCCGGCCAACGTCAGCAGGGCGCGCCGCGCGGCCTCGCGCCCCGCCGCGCCGTCGACGCCGCATGCGCTCACTCCGCGCAGGATGTGGCGCACGCCCAGCGCCGACAGATACAGGCGACGGCGGACGCCCCCGAAGTGCTTGTGCGCGAACTGCCTTCGGGCATAGGCGTCCTGCGCGACCATCCGTGGCTGCACGCCGCCCTTGCCGGCGTGATGCACGATCGTCATCTGAGGCAGGTGGCGAACCTCCCAGCCCGCGCGCCTGATCCGCAGGCACAGGTCGGGCTCCTCCGAGTACAGGAAGAAGCGCTCGTCGAGCAGCCCCGCGCCGAGGAGTGCCTCACGACGCGCGAGCATGAACGAGCCGGAGGTCCAGTCGCACTGGCGCTCGAACGCGTATGCCCGCTCGTCGAGCACCCGCTCGCCAGCCCACGCCGGATGGATCGGCCAGCGCTCGGAGAACAGCGCCTCGCCGAGCGCGCGCGCTGGGTTTGGAAAGCGGCGCATCGTTGGCCACAGAGTGCCGTTGGCGCTGACCTGGCGGACGCCGACCAGTCCCACGCGCGGGCGGGCGTCGAGCGCCTTCGTCAGCTCGTCGAACGTGCCGTCGATCACTTCGGTGTCGGGATTGAGCAGCAGCAGATAGCGCGCGCGTGCCTGCTCGAGCCCGCGGTTGTTGCCGTAGGCAAAGCCGTTGTTGGGGGAGCTGACCACGCGTGCCTGTGGAAAGCGCGACTCGACCAGCTCACGGGTGCCGTCGGTCGAGGCGTTGTCGACGACGATCACTTCCAGCGTCGCCTTGCCGGCGTGCTCGATCGCCGTCGACAGGCAGCGCTCCAGCCAGTGCGCGTTGTTGGCCGACACGACCACAATTGCCAGGTCGACCACGTCGGAGCTGTCGCGATCGCGTCGGCGCACGGCCACCGGACCAGCTCTCACATCTCGCCGCCGGGCGTGGTGGCGAGGCTGCCGGTGCGGACCACGCGCCCGATCAGCGCGCGCCGGACGCGCTCGCGCAGCTCGCGGCGGACGAAGCTGCGAAACGCCGGGTCCTCCACCCGCGGGACACGGCGAGCCGCCGACCTGGCGTAGCCGTACAGGAACGCGAGGCCCGACAGCCCTCGCGGCGGCGACAGAGCCACCTTGAACGCCCGCATCAGGACCCACGGGAGCGAGAAGTGCACGATGTACGCGCACTGGCCCAGTCGCGCGCGACCCCGCAGCACGCCGTCCGCGCTGGCCACCGGGCGGTGATGGTGGGCGATCAGGTCGCCGAACGCGCGTGTGCGGTAGCCGCGCATGCGCGCGTAGGTCTCGTCGATCGTGTCCCACCCGAGCCGCTCCTGCATGCCGCCCACCGCCTCAAAGCACGCCGTCGAATAGCACTTGAGCGTGCCCGGCACGTGATGTTCCACGGGGATCGTCATCGTCTTCCAGCCGTCGCCGTCGCCGCCCGGGTCGGGGTCCGCGTACAACCCGCCGGCCAGACCGAGCTCCGGATCGCGCTCGAACTCGCCCAGGATTCGCTCGAAGTAGTGTGGCGGCAGCTCCGTGTCGCCGTCGAGCTTGGCGACGTGCGTGAACGATTGCCAGTCGACGCTGTCGAGGCCCGCATTGAAGGCGGTCGCCTCGGCGGCGGTGGCAAGCCGGTCGTTGACCGGGCGGGTCTGCGGCCGCGGCGGCGGGTTGAGGACCTCGAGGAAGTCGATTCGCGCAGCCAGGCGCGCCAGGATCGCGGGCGTGCCATCGGTGGAGCCGTCGTCGACGACGATCCACAGGTCCGGCGGGCGCGTCTGTCGCGCGACCGCGTCGGCGATCCGCTCGATGTGGGTCTCCTCGTTGCGGACAGGCGAGATCAGCAGCAGGCGTTGGGTCATCTCACCGAGGAAGGCTCTCGTGTCGGTGGCTCGGCGTCGAGCACAGCGGCGTTGGGTTCGATCGCGCGGCTGCGCAACAGCTCCGCGACCAGGGTATCCAGCTGCCTGGCACGGTCCTCCCAGGTGTTGGCCAGTGCGAAGCGTCGGCGCTCGTCGCGACCCCCGGCTGGATCGCTCAGCGCCGCTTCGACCAGTGGTATCGCACCGTCGGCGGTCTCAGCGTAGTGCACCAGCGGCGCCGGGTAGCGCCGCAGTTCGGCGGACCCGGCGCCGACGATCGGGGGGCCGGCGCACATGTACTCCCAAACCTTCATCGGCGACTGGTAGCGCGTGAACAGGCTGTCCTTGTAAGGCAGCAGCGCGACGTCCAGATGGCGGATGTAACCGGGCAGCTGCGTTCGAGGCCTGAGGCCCAGCAGGTGGATGTTCGGCCGTGCCGCAAGCGCCGCGCGCGCCTCGGCGGACAGGCGCGGGCTGATTGCCCCCACGAACACCAGCGAGCCGTGGCTGAAGCGATCCGCGATCCGCAGGATCAGCTCGTAGTCGAGGCGATCGTCGACGCCACCCGTGTAGCCCAGCAGCGGGCGGGGCAGCGAGTCGTACTCGGGCGGCTTGGCGGCTCGCTCGTAGTCGTCCGCCAGATCCGCCGGGAAGCCGGCCGGGATCATCGCGTTCGGCCAGCCGCGCTCGACGAACAGCTCCGACAGCGATTGCGAGGTCGTGCAGAGCAGGTCGGAGGCCTCGCAGATCGCCGACGCCTCGGCCTCCAGCTCGTCGGCGTCGCGGCCCATCAGCGCGGCGCCCGCGGACGGGTGATCGACGAACATCCCCACGCGCAGCGACTCGCGCACGGTCCCTGACAGACCGGGCATCCCGCGTGCGGCCACGACCACCGGGCTCACCAGGCCCGCGTATGCCACCGCACGAGCGATCTGCGCGCGCACCAGCGGCAGCGACAGCGCGCGCATGCGCGGGTGCTCGATCGGCGGCAGCACCAGTGGACTGAACACTTTGAGGTTCCCGCTGGTGCGCACGCGGCGTTGCAGCACGGTCCGCAGGCGCGGCAGCGTGCTCGCACGAAAGCCGTAGCGAATTGGGCTCAACGGGCTCAGGGGAGGATCGACGTACAGCACGCTGTGGCGCACCGCCAGGCCGTCGGCGAAGCCGTGCAGCGGCTGGCGCTGGCTGTCCCACGGTGTTGGCGCGTAGACGACGTAGCTTCGGCTCATACCCCTGTGAGCCTCCATCGCGCGCGCCCCGCGTGCTGGCGCAGGCGATGCGCGACGCCGGTGGCGATGAACGGCACGAACGCCAGTGAGCGCCCGGCGCCGATCCGCTTGCGCAGTTGCAAGCCGTACCACTCGCGCAGGCGCGTGGCGTTCGGGTACACGTCGAGGGCGAAGCTCGTCAGCTCCTCGACGAGGCTCGCGTCGGCGCCCCGGTCGACGGCTCGGCTTGCGCGCCACAGTGCCTGGCGGGCGAACGTGCGGCCGATCGTCAGCCGCAGGTGCTCGGGCCTGTCCACCCGTGACGCGCACGAGCCGAAGAACGAGTCGTAGGCCGCGCGGCGTTCGCGCAGGTCGACCAGCGGACCCTGCCCGCGCGACATGCTGCTCGCGTGGACCCGATAGATCGCCTGCGGCGTGCCGCGCACGTACGCGATATCGGACACGGCCGCCACGCGCAGCCACATGTTCACGTCGCTGCTGTGAAAGCACGCCGGGTCGTAGTCCCCGACGGCGCGCTGGACCGAGGTGCGCACGACGACCTCGGGCGAGGATATGCAGCTGTGCCCGGAGCGACAGCGCATGGCAATCCAGTCGGCTCCAGACCACACCTTCGTGGCTCGCCACCTGCCCGACGGCGTGGGCAGCGGCCGACCTTCGGGCGCGAGGATCGGGCGCCCGTACACCATGCCGACGTTGGGGTTGGCGGACATGATCGTGCTCGCGCGCTGGAGTGAGCCGGGGACGAGCAGGTCATCGGCGGACAGCAGGACCACATACTCGCCCTGCGCCCACGCCAGCCCCTCGTTGGCCGTGGCGATCAGCCCCTTGTTCTCGCTGTGCTCACGAAACTCGATGCGCTCGTCGCGTTCGGCCAGCTGCCTGCAGACCTCGGCGCTGTCGTCCGTCGAAAGGTCGTCGATGATCAGCAGGCGTACGTCAACGTCCTGCTGCGTCAGGACGCTCGCAACGCATCCTTCCAAGAAGTGGCCATAGTTGTGGCACGGCACGATCACGCTGACCGTCGGCCTGCCCGTGCGCGGGCCGGCTCCGGTCATCGTGCTGGCGGCGTCGGCGTGGGATGATCGTCGTGCGTGGGCAAGTCGAGCGTCTCACGCTCAAAGGCATCGCGTCTCGGTTTGCTTGCCAGCGATTCCACTCCATACTCACTAACGAGCGGTCGCGACGAGAACTTACGTCTCCCCGATGTGGACTCGGGGGTCGCCATCAGCTAGATTTCAGCGCGACTCGCGCAGAGCGCGCGTCTAGCGACTACGCCGCCGCGGCAGGGATCGACACGCTCTCTATGACCAGCACGAGCCAGCTCAGCATCGTTCAGCGCCTCCAGGCCGACCAGCCCGCGTTTCACATGGGCGGCAACGCTCGCTGGGACTCGCTCCCGGACACATTGGGCGCGATCCACAGTTCGGTGAAGCCCGGCGATGTGACGATCGAGACCGGCGTCGGCGCATCTACGGTTGTGTTCGCGGAGCGGGGCGCAAGCCATACTGCCGTGAGCCCCGATCCGGACGAGCACAAGCTGGTCCGCGACTATTGCCGGCAGATCGGTGTGGATGACAGCCGCATCCAGTTCATTGTCGGATTGTCCGATGACGTGCTGCCCTCGCATCTGAGTCACGATCGCACCTTGGACGTGGCGTTCATCGATGGCGCGCACTCGTTTCCGTTCCCCGAGTTGGACTGGTACTACATCACGCGTTCGCTCAAGGTCGGTGGGCAGCTGTTGATGGACGACATCACGATCTCCGCGGTCGCCGACGTCTTCCAGCACATGAGCCTCGAATCGAACTGGCGGCTGGACGGCGTGTTCGACGACCGTGCCGCCTCGTTCCGGCTGTTGGCTGAGCCGATGCCCGAGGAATGGTCGATGCAGCCTTACAACAAGCGCTACCCTGATTTTCGCTTTGCCGCGCCGCAGAAGCGGTTGCGCTTGGAGAGCGCGCATCGCATCCAGCAGGCGGGCCGTGGACTGGCACGGCGCTACCCGATCCTGCGCCGGCTGCGCAGCTCTCGGTAGCTGCCGATCAGCTTCTCCGCCTGCGCCGGCCACTGCAGCTGCGTGCCGCGTGCCCGCGCGCGATCGGCGGCGGCGCTCCACGCGTCCGCGCATGTCAGCAGCTCGACGAGGGGCGCGGTGAACGCCTCGATAGAGTCCTCCGCGATCGTCGCGACCGCGTCACCACAGGTAACGATCGTCTCCCTCAGCGCGCTCGCGACGACCGGCAGGCCAACCGCCAGGTACTCGGGGATCTTCACCATCGTCGAGCCGTGGTTGACGTCGGTGAGGGGCGCGGTGTCAAGGCCCACGTGCGCGGACGCGAGCAGCGCCGGGATCTCCTCGTAGGTGACCCAGCCTGTGATCCTCACGCGCACGGACACGTCGAGCTGCTGGGCTCGCGCTTCCACCGTTTGGCGTTGCGGGCCGTCACCCACGATCAACAGCTCAACGTCGAGGTGCCGGTCGTTGACGAGCTGCGCCAGGATCTCAACCGCGCGATCGACGCGATCCTGCACGCCTATCTCACCCAGGAACACGAGTCTGGCGCGACCCGACGGCGGCGATGCTCGGTGCTCGGAGAACCACGCGGGGGGACCGTTGCGAACGACGACCACGTGGCGGGCGGCGGCCTGCACGAGCTGGCGTTGGGTGTCGTTGGTCGTGATCGTCACGTCGGCGGCGCGCGCCGTCTGGTTGCGCAGCCACGCCAGCAGCCGCTCGATCGGCGTCGCGCGACCGAGCTTCGCTCGCAGCATGCCGGCGGCGTCGTCATGGTGGTCGTAGACCGTCGACCACCCTCTTCGGCGCGCCAGCCAGAGCAGTGGGAAGAACAGGTCGGGAGGATTGTGTACGTGCAGCGTCCCGCGGCGGCTGCGCGCGAGCCGTTGCAGCACGGTGGCCGTCACAGTGAAACACGCGGCGGCGTACTCGAACGCGGTTCCCAACAGCTCGCCGTGACCCTCCGGCAGCGGGAAGCGTGTCACTTTCACCCCGCGAATCACCTCGCCGGTGGGGCGGTCGGCCTCTCGCGGAGCGAGCACTTCGACCGTCAGGCCCGACTCGGTCAGGCTCTCCGCCTCCTTGCGGACGCGCGGGTCCAACGGGTAGCGACTGTTCTCCAGCACCATCACCACGTCCGGCGTCACGCGCGTGCGCGGCTGCATGGGTGAATCAGGCATCGATCTTGGAGATCTCGCTGATCAGCGTCGCAGGCACGCCGCCGACGATCGAGGCCGGTGCGACGTCTGCCGTGACGACCGCTCCGGCGGCGATGATCGCCGCGCTGCCGATCGTGATGCCCGGGAGGATGATCACGCCCGCTCCGATCCAGGCATCCTCGCCGATGCGCACCGAGCCGCGCCGCTCCTTGACGACGGTGCGCAGGCGCGACTGATTGGGGTGCGACGACAAGACCACGGTCACGCGTGGCCCGAGCGCGGCGCGATCGCCGATCAGCACGCGCGCCTCCTCGCCGTCGGCGTCATCGACGGTCAGGAAGCCAATGCCGATCTGCGTGTCGTTGCCGACCTCGTGCCCCATCGCGCGCAGGCTGCGGGCTCGTAGATCGTTCGTCGGAGCCCAAGCCGCGGCGTAGCGCAGCGAGGTGTGCAGAACCGAGGCGATCAAGACGGCGTCTCGTGCCCGAGCACAGGCGTCAGCTCGACCTCCGAGGCCGTCCACCTCGCGCTGCCGTCATCGTGCGGCGTGAGCCCCCGCGCGCGCCGACGCCACCAGTCCGCGACGTCTCGCGGCAGCGCCGCCCAGACATCGCCGCGCTGTGCGATCGCGTCCAGCAGCTCGCGGTACGCGCCCGCGATCACCGGGCGGCCGAGGTATTCGGGGTCGGGGTGCGTGAGCACCTGCAACATGCCGCCGCACGCCGCCGTCGCCTCGAGCTGGCGCAGCCACAGCGAGCCGTCCCGATGGCCCAGGAGATTGAACAGCGTGTGGTCCTGGGGCGCGGTGTAGGGCAGCTCGACGACATCTCCATGGAAGAAGGGCCAGGTCGTCGCCGTCCCACCCGGAATCGGCTCGTATGGGTCCGAATGGGGCATGGTGCAGTCGTAGGAGAATGGCAGCTCGCCCAGCCACTCGACGACGCGATGGGTCGCGGGAGAGCGAAAGCCCACAGCACCGAGACGCTGTGCCGCCTCACGCAACAGCGGCAGCTGTCGCTCGAACTCCCGGCGGGATGAGAACAGCGAGCGGTCATGGTGGATCGCGTGGGAGCCGATCTCGTGACCACGCTCGGCCAGCCGCGCGACCTGGCTCATGTCGATCGGGTACCAGTCGCTGACGATGTTGAACGAGGACCTGAAGCCCCGCTGCTCCTCCCAGTCGGCGACATCCGTCGCGTGCGCAAGCCCCTCGGCCGACTCGACATCATGGGTCAGCGTCACCGCCGTGCGGGCGCCGCCGGGCCAGAACCACGGGAATCGCACCGCGTCGACGCCGCGCTCCAAGAGCGCGTCGGCGAACGCGAGCCGGACGAGCTCCGCGCCCGCCAGCTCGAACGGCCACGCGGGAAATACCACGCCGCCCTGTCGCCTGACGAGCCTTCGACGCATCGCGAGCTGCGCGGAGCGGGGGATGTAGCGCTTGGCCTTGTAGAAGAGCGCCAGCGCGGATGGTGGGAGCCCGCCCGCCCGCCTGCCCGAGCGCCCGCTCGCGCGCCAGCGCTCGAAGGCCAGCGCCTCATACCACGCGGCTGCGTCGCGCTCGCGCAGGGCGCCTGCCCGCCGTTCCAGCTCAGCCCACGACTCGTCGCGCCATTGCGTGATCTGCGCGCGCGCCGCCGGCGCCAGCGGCGCCGCGCCGGGATCCTCCACGATGCGCACGATGGTGGTGTCGAGCGCGCACCCCTCCAACTCGGCTCCACCGATGGCCGCGGCCATCATGCGATGAACGGGTAGGCGAGCGAGCCGATCGTCCGTCCGACGAACGTGGGCGCCTGTTGAATGGTCCTCGACACCAGCCGCCCGGGCTCGAGCGTCTGCGGCAGCAGGCTCGCGTCGGTGGCGGAGTAGTGCGCCGGGCGCTCCTCACCACCCCAGCGCGTCTTGAACTTCCGCAACGACTCGTTGCCGAGGTCGGTGACGCCGAAGTCCATCGACAGCGCGCCGCGCTGCGCGACCTCGTCAAACGCCGTCGCGAGCATCAGGTAGTTCGTGCGCAGGTGACGAGCGCTCGCGTCGGACGCGCTGTACTTGTACACGGCGTGCCCGCTGCCGACGATGAACACGCCGTTGGCCACCAGCCGCTCGCCCAGATAGACCCCCACCGTCAGCGCCTGGTCGCGCTCGTGCAGCTCCCATACACGCGACCAGTAGCGCCGCGGCTGGGTCGGCGCCCCCAGCCGCCGGCGCGATTGGGCGATCAGGCGCAGGCTGGCGCCCAGGAACTCGTGGCGCGAGGTGATCAGCCTCGCCGTCAGCCCGCCCTCGGGGCGACGGGCGCGGCTGACCTCGCGCCTGGTGCCCGCCGTGGCATCGCCGAGGACGCCCTCGGCGCCGTTGGACACGTCCACCACCTGCACCGTCCCGACATGGCGGGAGAACCATCCGGGGAGGCTCGCCTCCGTGCGCACGACGATCGGCCCGGCGTCGGCGGCGCTGCCCGCCGCGATCAGCAGCTCGTCGCGGCGGGCTCGATCCACGGCCACCGGCTCGAGCGTGTCGGTGAACGGCAGCGAGCTCCACCGTCGCCGCCACGGGAGCTTGCCGCGAACCACCGGCAGGCCGGCCAGGATCGCGCCCTGCGGATCGACGAGCACGATGACCTTGGCGTGCAGGCCATAGGCGCTGGCGAGCGTGTCGAGCCACATCGGGTGCTGGAGGGGCGACGTCGCGTGCTCGAGCGCGAACGTCCGCCAGCCCTGGTGCTCAGGGGCGAGTGAGGTGATCTCAGGCACTTCGCTCACACCCGGATCGGCGTCTGCCGCGTCGCGAGCTGGCGCAGCCGTCGCGGGCGGCTCGGTGCACGAGGCTCACGCTACCAAGCGCGGCCGCGGGAGAGGACGTGCAGCCGGCGGTTCGTGCGGGGCGGTTCATTCGAGGATGCATTCCCGCAAAAAACGCGCGGCTTGGCCCGTTTGTTGTGACGAAGGTCGTTGGCGCCGTCAACCAGGCGGGCATTGCAGCGGGGCCGATCCCCACAAGCGCCGTCAGGCGCTTCGCGTGATCTGCCCCAGAGCCACGGCGAAGAATAGCGGCAGGAGGTCCACCAATATGGGATTTGCGCTTTCGATACGTGTACTGCTGAGACACCGGTGGTTGATGGTGGTCGGGGTGCTCATCGCCGCCGTGGCGGCGACCTTCAGCGTGTACCGGGTCGACGGCTCCGGGCTCAAGGCCCGCTCGCTGCAGTACTCGAGCGCGACGACGCAGTTGCTGGTGGACTCCCCCACGTCGGTCCTCGGCGATCTGTCGCAATCATTCGAACCGCTGAGCGCGCGCGCCACCGTCTACGCGAACTTCATGGCCAGCCCGGCGGTGCTCGCCCTGATCGGTCAGCAGGTCGGTTTGTCCGGTGGACAGCTGTATGCCACGGGCCCGGTGAGCGCGTCGCAGCCGCGTGTCGTGCAGGAGCCGACGGCGCTCAAGCGCAACACCGAGATCACGGGCGAGACCGATCCATACCGGCTGAGCTTCGAAAGCCAGCCGAACCTGCCGACGATCAACGTCTACGCCCAGGCTCCGAGCACTGCGCTCGCGGTCGGGCTCGCCAACGGCGCCGTCGTCGGCCTCAAGCAGTACGTCACGGCGCTCGAGGAAGCCGACAAGACGCCGCCACGCGCGCGAGTGACGATTCGACGGCTCGGCCCCGCAAACGGCGCCGTGGTCGACGGTGGCATCAGCAAGGAGCTGGCGGTGCTCGTGTTCGTGGGCGTGTGCCTGCTGTGGTGCATCCTGCTGCTCGCCGCGTCGCGGTTCCGCGAGGTCTGGCGTGGGAGCGCGATGCTGCAGGACTGGGACGAGCACGCGGGCAGCGACGCCGGCCACCGTGGAGAGCTCGTGGACGGCCCTTCTGAGGTCTCGATGAACGGCCACGGCGACTCCGACGCGCACCCGCTCGGCACGCCGTCCCGAGAAGAGGACGACGGTCCCGTCATACCGGTACGGAGCCTGCTGTGAGCGGCTCCCCAGCTCGGTCAGCCCCATAGCTCATGCCCGCGGCAGCCGTCGCCGGTCGTACGCGACCCGCGCCCGTATCTGAGCCACGTGAGGAAGCGCTGACATCGCGCGCGCCGTCGAGCCCGCGCGATGCCTTCCCACACACCAGGCGCCCGCTGCCGTGGCTGCTCGCGGGCTTCCTGGCGATGCTGTTCTTCATCCCGATCGCGTCGATCGAATTGAAGTTCCATCTCCCGGTCGACTCGCGCATCGACCGCTTCGTGGTGATCGGGCTGATCCTGGCCTGGCTGTGGCTCGGCGGCGATCAGCGAGCGTTCCTGCACACCCGCCGATCGAAGCTGTATGTGACCGCGGCGCTCGTGTTTCTCGTGCTCGCGGTGGCGAGCCTGCTGCTGGACGTCGGGCGCATCGTCAACCTCGGCGACTTCAACTTGGCGGAGAAGCGCTTCGCGTTGCTGGGATCGTTCCTGGCGCTTTCCTGGTTCGCGCTCACGGCGCTGCGATTCGAGGACATACGCGGCTTCGCCACGTATCTGATCGGGCTCGCCACGCTGATGGCGATCGGGATGCTGGTGGAGCGCCGGACGGGGTACAACGTCTTCTACGGCGTCAGTGACGCGATCCTCAAACCGATCGCCACCGTCGCGCCCTCCCCGACGGACATCCACCCGGCATTCGGCACCGAAGGCAGGGTCACCGTCGTCGGGCCGACGCAGCACGGGCTCGCCGCGACGAGCATGCTGGTCATGGTCATGCCGTTCGCGCTCGTGCGCGTCCTCGATGCCACGTCGCGCAGATCTTGGTGGCTGAACGCGGCCGCCTTCGCGCTGATGATCGCCGGCGCGATGGCGACCGACCGCAAGACGGCGCTGCTCGTGCCGGTCGCGGTGGTGCTCTACATCGCCTGCTACCGGCCGCGCCAGGTGCTGCGCCTGGCGCCGCTGGGGCTCGTCGTGCTGACCGGCATCGTGCACTTCGCCTCCCCCGGAGCGCTGGGAACGGTGTTCGACCTGAACCTGGCGACGAACAGCAACTCCACCGCTCACCGCGTCGGCGACTTCACCGACGTCGCCCCCGACGTGCTCGCGCACCCGGTGCTCGGCCGCGGCTTCGGCACGCTCAACCCAGAACAGCCCGCGCAGTTCCGCATCAATGACAACGAGTACATCGACGAGCTGTGGGAGGTCGGAGCCGTGGGTCTGATCGCCTTCCTGTGGATGATCCTCGCGCCGATCGCGCTCGCGCGCCGTGCCATCCGCGCGCGCGCTCCGGCCGTCGCCTCGCTTGCGCTCGCCACCTCAGCGGGGTGCGTCGGCTTCCTCGTCGTCTGTGCCCTGTTCGACGCGCTGTCGTTCCCGCAGGCGCCGTACATGTTCTTCATCGTCGCGGCCCTCACCACGATCGCCGCCGCGGGGCCGGAGGGCAACGTGGTACCTGCCCGCGAGCTCGTGCGGCGGCTCGCCGAGAAGCGGGCGCGCGCCGTGGCGACGGCCTGAGCGACGGCATGCCCGGGCTTGCGCACCCATGCGATCCGTGGCGCGTGAGGCGCATAGCGTGCACGACGATGCGCTGACGCACGACGAGCTGCGCACCAGGACCATGCGCGGCCTGCGCTGGGTGGTGATCGCACGCCCACTCGGGGAAGTACTGCTGTTGGGCTCGATGGTCGTCCTCGCGCACCTGATCTCGCCGGCCGAGTTCGGGCGCTTCGCGGTGTCCGCGATCGCCGGCAGCGTCGCCGTGATCCCGTTGGCCGGTGTCAGCGCCGCGCTCGTGCAGCGTCCGAGCGTCAGCCGCGAGCACCTGCAGGCCGGGTTCGCGCTCGCGCTGCTGATCGGGCTAGCCCTGGTTGCGCTCACGCTGATCGCGGCGAGCGTGGTCGTCGTCCCGCTATACGGAGCCCGCACGGCCGAGTTCGTGCGGCTCGTGTCGCCGCTGTGCTTCATCGCCGCCGCCGGGGCGGTGCCGGCGGCGCAGCTGCAGCGTCGCCTGGCGATCAAGCGCTTCAGCATCATCGAACTCATCAGCACGCTCGTGCGGGTCAGCGCCACCGTGGGGATGGCGCTCGCGGGCCTGAACGGCTTCTCGCTGGTGCTCGGCTGGCTGGTGGGAGAACTCGTCGAACTCGTGCTGCTGTGGGCGTGCGCCCCGGCGCCCGCGCCGCTACTGCGCAGGGAGCCCACCAGGGAACTGCTGAGCTTTGGCGCACCCGCCTCATTCGCCGCCGCCAGCTGGTTTGGCTTTCGCAACTGTGACTACGCGATCATCGGCGCGCGCCTGGGGGCGGTGCCGACCGGGCTGTATTTCCGCGCTTACACGCTCGGCGTCGAATACCAGAAGAAGGTCAGCAGCGTCATGAACACCGTCGGCTTCCCGGCGCTCTCGCGGACGCAGAACCGCGAGGAGGCGGAAGCGCTGCGCGTGTGGATGGTGCGCACGCTGACGCTGGTTCTGTTCCCGCTGCTCGTGCTGCTCGCGATCGAGGCGCCGGTGCTGGTGCCGTGGCTGTTCGGGCAGCGCTGGGCGCCCGCGGTCGCGCCGACTCAGATACTTGCCGTCGGTGGGGCGTCGACGCTCGTGATCGACACCGCCGGGGCGGCGCTGATGGCCTCCGGGCGCTCGCGCGCCGTGATGGGGTTCGGCTGGGGGCACTTCTGCGCGTACGCCACCGCCGTGTTCCTCGTCGCGCCGCTTGGCATCACCGCGATCGCGATCGCGGCGGCGGCGGTGCACACGCTGTTCCTGCTGGTCGCCTACGTGCTGATGCTGCACGGCTCAGGCGAGCAGCCGCTGCGCTCGCTGTGGCGGGACGTCATGCCGGCGGTGGTCTCCTGCGTCGCGCCCGTCGCGCTCGCCCTGCCCCTGAGCGTCGCGCTGCGCCACCAGCACGTCGCGGCCGTCCCATACGTGGCCGCGGTGTCGCTGGTCGGGCTGGGCGCCTACCTGCTGGCGTTGCGGGTCGGCTTCCCAACGTCCCTGGAGAGCCTGCGACGCTTCGCGGGCCAGCTGCTCCCGCGCGTGCGCCGGGCGCGGCTGACGCGGCGTCTGGCGACCGTTGACGCGCCGTAGCAGCCGCTGGAGGCCGGCGACAGCCGATGCGGCGATCGCTTGACCAGCATCGCAGGCCGGGCGCGTCGCGCTGGATGATCGTGCTGCTCGTCGTGGCCGTGGTGGGCGGCGCGGTCTTCGTGCGCTCGACGCTCAGCGCTCCACGTGCGCCGAGTTTCACGTGTGGTGTGACGGTGTCGCCGGGTGTGGGTGTGGGTGTGATTGCGGGGGATGTTGTTTCGGCGGCTGATGGTTCGACGGTGTGTTTGGCGG